>Ga0163162_10000068_pt1 | contig 97068 bp, 104 predicted proteins | sample S55metaG_FD_115310 | JGI IMG/M metagenome (GOLD analysis project Ga0163162, IMG submission 115310) | Switchgrass rhizosphere microbial communities from Kellogg Biological Station, Michigan, USA - S5-5 metaG | ecosystem: Host-associated > Plants > Roots > Rhizosphere > Soil | place: USA...
ACATTTATGATTTCCCCAATGAATGCCGTCATGAGATTCAGCCAGCCAGATGTAATTGCCGCCAAGATCTATACTGCTTGGCCGGTGCAGGCAATAACACTTACCGTTAATCATTTCTTCAAAGATGGCACAATCCTTATTATGCGGAGGAAGGATCAATCCTTTGTTCTCAAAGATCTTAAAGTCTTTGGTAATTTTTAATCCGACGCCCACGCCGCTATCTGATACGGCAGTATAAGTCAGGTAGTAGTTGTCCTCAATCTGTGTAACACGGCAATCTTCTATACCAAAGCGTTCCAGTTCACCTGAACCGGTAATGGCCCGGTAGCCATCGGGCTCATAAAAATGGATGCCGTCTTCACTGCAAACCAGCCGTAAATGTGAAATGGTGGTTAAGTAATCCAGGCCTTTATAATTGACCACACGCGCATCGGTAGCAATCAGGTCGGGATCATTAAGGGGTACCTCGATAACTTCCATGTTGCCGGTGGCATTCAATATAGGGAAATAGATAACGCCTTCTTTGGAGACTGTTCCCTCAGCCACCCTGATCAAAAGCCAGGTTTTATTTTGATATCGGAAGACGCCCGGGTTAAGCAGGCTGATAATTTGAAGGCCAGGTACAAGCGGCCGGAGCTCCTTCGGCATTAACAAGGGGTTTTCGGGAAAGCGATTTGCAATATCCATCAGGCTTCTTCCGATCCAGCGTTAATAACAGCCAACGCTTTCGTAGCCGGACCGGTTAAGACACGGCCATCAATTGCATAACGGGCGCCGTGACAGGGGCAATCCCAACTTTTTTCTTCCGGGTTCCAGGCAACGATACAGGCTGCATGTGTGCAAACCGGGCTGAGTGCATGTATAATTCCATTCTCGTCTTTATAAACCGCAATCTTTTTGCCGTCAACCTCGACCACCTTCCCGGTGCCGGGCTGCAATTTTTTTAATGAATCTGTATGATGAATTTTAAAGCGGTCAGCTACAAAATGATAAGCGACATCCGCATTTTCCTTGACGAATTCGCTAAAGCTGTCAAGAATTTTGATCCGGGAAGGGCTAAACAAATTTTCATATTTGTTCGGCCTCTTCCGAACCAGGTCGCTCAATATTTTACCGGCGATGCTACCCAGCATCATGCCGTTTCCGTTATAACCGGTTGCGCAATAGATGCCTTTACTTGCCAATGGCATTTGGCCGATATAGGGAAGCCCGTCTACCGGGACATAATATTGCGATGACCATCGATATTTGATGGAGGAAATACTGTAATATTTACGCATGTATTTTTCCAGTTCTGCAAATGCTTTTTCCGGGTCATCATGTCCCGTCTTATGATCCAGTCCGCCAACTAACAATAACTGTTCGCCGTCAATGGTATGGGAGCGTACATAATGATACGGCTCCTGTGAATCATAGATCAGCGCATCAGGGTATGAGCCGCTTTTCAGTATTGCAGCGATAACGTAACTGCGATAGGGGGCGCACTCAAAATTGAACAGATTTATATCAGGCGGCATATGCGTCGCATAAATCACAGCTTTCGCCCGGATCTCGTCGGCTACGTGAATATGGTCCACTGTCCCGATCCCTTTTATCAATTTATTTTCAAGGATAATTCCGCCCGCCTTCAAAAATTCAGCCTGCAGACCTTGAAGATATTTAACCGGATGGAATTGTGCCTGCCCTGGCCACTGCAAGGCTTTTTGAAAAGGCACTTTTGTAGGTACGGAGTCTGTATAGTCAACGGGAACGCCAACCTTTACTGCTCCGTTATAAATTTCTTCTAGTTGTTTGACTTCATCTTTACTCTCCGCATACAGGTAACCAGTCTTTTCTTCGAAATCACAATCAATTTGATAAGTAGTAATATTGTTTTTTATCAAAGACATTCCTTCTACAATTGACTCCGCAAAAAGCCGAGCGCCTTCATGTCCAAAATCATTTTCGGCTTCGTGGTAGGTGGTATCGGCAAAAGTGTTGATATGAGCGCTGGTTCCGCCGGTCGAGCCAAAACCTATGGTATGAGCCTCGGCAATGACTACTTTGTTGCCGGCCTTTTGCAATAGGAGTGCCGCTGTTAGCCCGGTTATGCCGCCGCCGACAATTAAGCAATCAATCACGCCGGAAAAATCCGCTGTAGTCTGCCCATTGTTCCCGGTATTTATTTGCCAGGGCGATTTCAAATATCCGTCGCGTCTTATTGACTCCTGAAATGTATTGGTTTTCATGATGAAAAGGTCTTTGCAAAAGAACTTAGATTGTTGTTTTAAGTTTTGGTTTTTTTAAAATATAGTTAATAATTATAACTACGAAAATTGTAAATTTCATAAAACTATAATACCCTGTCCCTGTTGCCATTAAAGAGCAAAATCTAAATTCTATTTATGAAAGCAGCGGTATTCCACAAACCAGGTGAGATCACCTATGACACGATGCCTGATCCTAAAATTGAACTGGCAACAGACGTCATTTTAAAAGTTACTTCTACCGCTATCTGCGGCTCCGACTTGCATATCCTGAGCGGAGCTGTGCCACAAAAAGAGCCTATGATCATGGGACACGAATTTATGGGCATTGTCGAAGAGGTAGGAGCAGAAGTCAAAAACCTGAAAAAAGGGGACCGTGTAGTTGTGCCTTTCCCGATCGCTTGCGGACATTGCTTTTTCTGTTCGCACGGTGCATCACCGGCTTGTGAAAATTCGAACTATAAACATTATGGACCAGACGGCGACCTGGCCGACCAAAAGGGTGCGGCACTGTTTGGATATACCGACCTATATGGTGGCTATTCCGGAGGACAGGCCGAATATGTCCGTGTGCCGTATGCTGATGTCAGTCCAAGGAAGGTCCCCGATAACATGTCTGATGAGCAGGTGTTATTCCTGACCGATATATTTCCAACCGGGTGGTCCGCTATCGATTGGGCCCAGCTCAAAGGTGGTGAAGTTGTGGCGATCTTTGGTTCCGGTCCGGTGGGGCTTATGGCTCAGAAAGCCGCATGGATCAATGGTGCTGCCCGCGTAATCGCGATCGACCCGCTGAATTACAGGCTCGAAAAAGCAAAAGCGGTTAATAAAGTAGATACGCTGAATCCTCATGAGGTGGATGTTGTGGACGCAATTCGCTCGATGACCGGCGGCCGCGGGGCGGATGTTTGCGTGGATGCGGTTGGCTTTGAGCCGGAGCGGTCGTTTTTTGATAGGGTTAAGGCTACAGTCAACTTTGAAAAGGGCAGTATCAAAGTTTTGGAAATGGCTTTCAAAGCCGTACGACGAATGGGAACGGTTTCTATTATGGGTGTGTACGGATCGCCATTTGACAATTTTCCACTACACCGGATTTTTGACAAGGGAATTACGCTTAAAATGGGGCAGGCGCCTGTTTTGAATTATATCGACCATCTCATAGACCTGGTGAAACAAGAAAAAGTTGTATTGGATGATATTATCACTCATACCTTACCATTAAGCCAGGTAGGCCATGCTTACCAAATATTTAACGAGAAAAAGGAAGATTGTGTTAAAGTCGTTTTAAAACCGGGAGAATAATGAAGACACCTGCAAAACAACACCGGCAGCCGGGTATTGAAGCTAAAATGGACCCGGCTCCTGAATACATTAAGAGTAGCTATATCGGTTCCGGAAAACTAATGGATAAGGTGGCGCTTGTAACAGGGGGCGATTCAGGTATCGGGCGATCTGTTTGCGTGCATTTTGCGCGCGAAGGGGCCAACGTTGCTATTGTCTATTTAGATGAAGATGTTGATGCACAAGATACTAAACGATTAATTGAGGCAGAAGGTCGTCAATGTTTGCTGCTCAAAGGCGATGTTAAGAAGGAAGCCTTCTGCAAAAAGGCGGTGGCACAAACCGTCAAAAAATTAGGAGGACTTAATATCCTGGTGAATAATGCCGGTATGCAATTCCCTCAAAAAGATCCGAAGGAAATCGACTCAAAGCAATTACAGAATACCTTCGCCACTAATATCTTCGCCTATTTCCATTTTGCCAACGAGGCTTTGGAATATTTACATGAAGGCGATTGTATCATTAATACAACCTCTGTAACCGCATATCGCTCATCGCCTAACCTGATCGATTATTCTTCGACCAAAGGGGCGATCACCAGCTTCACCCGCTCGTTAGCAACTAATCTGGCGGATAAAAAAATACGTGTCAATGCCGTTGCGCCGGGACCTGTCTGGACACCATTGATCGTAGCCACTTTTGACGAAGAAAAGATCAAGTCTTTTGGCTCCGAAACAGCGATGAAACGGGCAGGTCAACCATCGGAACTCGGACCGGCCTACGTATTCCTGGCATCGGAAGATGCCTCCTTTATAACAGGGCAGGTGATCCATGTAAATGGCGGCGAGGTAGTGAACGGGTAAAAAAACAAATTAAAATTAACTGGATATGGCTAAATACTCAGAAAAGGCCCAGGACAAGGTTCATAAGGCCTTACATGAAGAAAAAGAAGGCACGCTAAAAAGCGGGCGTAGCGGAAAAAAAGTAACCTCTAAGAAACAAGCGGTGGCCATCGGACTATCGGAAGCCCGTAAAGAAGGTGCGAAAGTTCCAAAGAAGAAATCCTAATCTCCATTCACACTATGAAAGACGAAAATAAAATTACCCGGCGACAGGCCGTTGCCGGTTTAGGCGCAACGCTCGCAACCGTCGCTATTTCACCGGCCCTGGCCTCAACCTCCGGCAGCACTAAACCGCTTGACGGCACGACCAAAATTACCGATCCTACGAAAATTCACCCCAAGCCGCCTTTTAAAAGCCAGCCCCAGCCATGGCCGGGATTGCAAAGCAAAATGGACCCGGTGCCTGATTGTGGCGAAACGAGCTACAAAGGTTCAGGACGTTTGATGGGAAGAAAGGCCTTGATCACTGGTGGAGATTCCGGCATGGGCCGCGCAGCAGCCATTGCTTACGCGCGTGAAGGTGCCGACGTTGCTATCAATTATTATCCAAGTGAGGAACAGGATGCCCAGGAAGTCATCGCACTTATAAAGAAGGAAGGGCGTAAAGGTATTGCTATCCCCGGCGATTTGCGAAGTGAAGACTTTTGCAAGCAATTGGTGCAAAAAGCCATTACCGGCTTAGGAGGCCTTGACATCATCGTTAACAATGCCGGCCGCCAGCAGTCGATCAATTCCATTGTTGACGTTACTACCGAGGAGTTCGATGCGACTATGAAAACGAACATTTATGCGCCATTCTGGATTATTAGGGAAGCCTTACCGCATTTACCGCCTGGCTCGGCCATTATCGGCACAACTTCGGAGCAGGCCTATGATCCGTCGCCGGATCTGTACGCATATGCCCAAACCAAAGCGGCTACCATGAATTATGTAAAATCCCTGGCTAAACAATTAGGTTCAAAAGGTATCCGCGTTAATGGTGTTGCGCCGGGCCCGATATGGACAGCATTACAGATCAGCGGTGGGGCGCAACCTGAGAAGCAGCAAATGTTTGGTAGCTGGACCATGCTGGGACGTCCCGGTCAACCTGCGGAGTTAGCCTCCATTTATGTTCAATTAGCTGCCGCCGATGCCAGTTTTGCCACCGGGCAAATCTATGGGTCATCTGGAGGGGTAGGAATGCCTTAAGATTATACCTATGAAAATAGCAATTGCAATTTTGACATTATTATTTGGCAGTCTTTATGCGAAAGCCCAAATCCCTCAGCCTGATCCGGATACGACCGCTAAACACTTTTTGATTATCGCCAGCATAAAAAATCTGCAGGAAGTGAGTTCCGGACAACTCGCGGCGCAAATGGCGTCAAGAACAGAAGTTAAGTCGTTTGGACTAATGATGATTAAAGATCACGGCGACGCCGAACAAAAACTACTTGCGGTAGCAAAAGCTCAAGGCATCCAATTGCCGACTACGGCAACAGGCGGAATCCAACCCGACCTGCTTTTAAAAAATGCAGGAAGGAATTTTGATAATCTATATGTACATGGGATGGTTGCGGGACATGCCAATACGGTGCAAGTCTTTGAAAATTATGCTACCACGGGGAAAAATCCAGCCATAAAAGCTTTCGCTCAACAAATGTTACCAGTCATTAGGCAACATCTGGCGGAGATTAAAGCAATAGATAAACAAATCAAATAATTATTATATCAATTGAGCCCGTCAATGAGCTTTAATTTTATAATTATGTTATTAAACCAGTGCAGTTTGCATAAGGGCTTTTAATCTGGGGGTGGAACCGTCGTTCAAAAAGCGAGGCAGTCCGCCCGTTCCCTGAAGGATAATCTAAGGCTCAGTGAATCCTTTAAAATCGGCACAAATACGGTACAATTAATTGTTTGAATATTTGCTGATAATTCGTAAATTGCTCACCGTAAACAAGATACAACGTTTATTTTTTGAGATATTCGAGGCTGACAATCAGATTTCTAATCTGTCGGTCTCAGGTTCGAATCCTGATGGGATCACATCAAAAAGCTGTTTCTTTAACAAGAGACGGCTTTTTTTTATGCATAAGAAGCACACGAATTTTATAACCTTCTACCTTTATTTAAATTTCCATACTATTTGCGATATTGCCTTTCCGCCCAAAAAGAATAAATGAAAATAAAAGAAGCGCTTTTCATCAAAAAGGCATGCCTGTTTTGGATATTCTCCCTGGTAACGATTCATCTTTTTGCGCAGGTAGAACAAGTTGGTAAAATAATATCCTACAAGAAAATCCCGGGAGGTATAACGGGAAAAACGGCGAACGCTATTTTTGATATTCATGCTTACAATGATCATATCATCCGGGTACGGGTTTCAAAAAAAAAGCAATTTGATAATTTTTCTTATGCGCTAACCAGCAGCGAGATCCCTTCATTTGATCTTTCTGTTACTGAAAGTAACAAAACCATCCTGCTAAAAACAAAAGCTATTACTGTGTTGGTGGAGAAATTGCCACTATTTCGGGTAAGTTTTAAAAACAATGCCGGTGAGGTAATTAATGAAGATGCAGAAACGGACGGAACTATATTCTCGGGTAACAAAGTAAGTTCATATAAAAAGCTGCAGGATGGTGAACATTTTGTTGGTTTGGGTGAAGCGCTCGGCAACCTGGATAAAAAAGGCATGGGTATTACGCTGAATAATACCGATACCTATAAATACGGAGATCCCCGGTTACCGATGTATATAAGCGTCCCTTTTTATATTGGGATACATCACAGGCAGCAATACGGTATCTTCTACAACAACAGTTATAAAACGTTTTTCAATTTCGCGTCATCCACTCCATTTACGTCTATTAGTGCCGATGGCGGCGATGCGGATTATTTTTTTATTTATGATAACTCCGTTGGTAAAATCCTGGACCAATATACATCATTGACCGGCAGAATGCCCTTGCCGCCTAAATGGAGCCTGGGTTATCAGCAAAGCAGGTGCACCTATTATCCGCAAAGCAAAGTAGAATGGATCGCAAGATCGTTCCGCGAAAAGCAAATTCCCTTAGATGGCATTGTACTCGATGCCGATTACCAGCAGGACTATCAACCTTTCAGAACAAATAAACAACGTTTCCCGGATCTGCCGGCATTATCTGCCAAACTTGCTGCTATGAATATCAGGTTAACGGCGTCGGTTTATCCCGGTGTAAATATTGACAGCACTTACGACTCTTACACCGACGGCTTAAAAAAAGATGTTTTTGTAAAATACAGCGATGGTAGGTTATTTAAAACAGAAATAGCTCCCCTCCAGGTTCTTTTGCCTGATTATACCAACCCCAAAACGAGAAGCTGGTGGGTAGATAAAATGAAAAGGATGCAGGACAACGGCATAAGCGGTTACTGGAATGATATGAATGAGCCGGCCGTAGCGGGCAGTTATTTGCCGGATAATTTGCAATTCGATTTCGACGGAAGGAAAGCAGGTGCGCAGGAAGCAAAAAATCTCTATGGCTTTCAAATGGCCAGAAGCAGTTATGAGGCAGGTTTGAAATACAATAACGGCAACCGGCCGTTTGTATTAACCCGTTCGGCATTTGCGGGTGTTCAGCGGTACTCGGCTGTCTGGAGCGGCGATAATACGGCAAGTGACGAAGGTTTATTAAGCGGCGTGTTACTCAACAGCCAGATGAGCTTGTCTGGTATCCCGTTCGTCGGGCCCGACCTGGGGGGATATATTGGTGACGGAAGTAAAGAACTTTTTAAAAGATGGATCGAGGTGGGTGTTTTTTCACCCTACGTGCGTAACCATAAAGAATTCTTTGCACCCGCTAACGAGCCATGGAGCTATGGCGAAGAGGCAGAAATGATATCTAAATCATATATCGGATTTCGTTACCGGTTGATGCCTTATATCTACTCCAAATTTTATGAAGCATCGCTTACCGGAATGCCCATTGCACGAAGTTTATGCATCAACTATCCGCATGACGAAAAGGTGTATGATAACCTTTACCAATATCAGTTTTTATTTGGAGACGCCTTGATGATAGTACCCGTTACTACCAAAGAAAACATAAAGAAGATCTATTTACCCGATGACGAATGGTACGATCTGTATACCGATGAACGGATAGGCGGAAACAAAGAAATTGCCAAAGAAGTTCCTGCTTTTCAAATCCCCATCTATGTAAAAGGCTCGTCTATTATCCCCATGCAGGGGCTTGTGCAGTCAACAAAGGAAAACCCGGGCGATACCCTGATCGTGCATATCTATAACGGGCGGCAGAACAACACTTTTACCTATTATGAAGATGCAGGTGATGGGTTTGAGTATAAACAGGGTGATTTTTATAAAAGAACGATTTCTTTTGACCCGGCACAAAGGCTGATAACTTTTTCAAAAGCCGACGGTACCTATATCCCCGGTTTTAAAAAATTGAAAGTTGTGCTCCATGGTTTTGACCATGGAATAACTCAGGCAATCGTTAATGCCAGGGAACAACAGCTGCTGGATTGCTCCATAAAATTATTGGATGGATTGGAATATCTCGGCGATTACTATGATAAGGATACCTACAACAAGCTGCGAAAAGCAGAACCGAAAATGCAGCAGCAATCGTTGGTGACTGACAATTCTTCGGCTCAGATCAGTATTCAATTACGGTAAAGTCTTTATCTGGGATGGTTATATTACAACGATAGTATAAAATCTACCAATTACCATTTCAGATCTTGGCAAGCATTGGTTTTTTTAATGCGCAATTGATTTACAACAATTTACCCGTTGCAGCGTTGTTCTTTATATAAAAAAACGTAAGACTATGAAATTATTACCCTTAATATTAGCAGGTACAGCTTTGGCAGCAGGTGTTGCCTATCTGGTACGCAAAAGAGAAGACGGAACGTCGATCTTAGATGAACTGACCAACAAAGCGCCAGAGTGGATGGAAAAAGGTAAGCAATACGCCACCCAAACCATCGACCAGGTTTCGGATCAAATCAAACAATTCAACCGTAAGTCGTAAGCGGTTATCTTTTAAAAACAAAAGCCTTAAGTCAGAAAACTTAAGGCTTTTGTTTTGGTAAATGCTCTGGGTGGTTATCCTAGCGATATCTTTCTTTTGACTATAATTTTGTCAATAAACGAACCGAGTTCTTTCAGGACCGGGAACTCAAGAAAATCCTCCGTTCTTTGCATCCACTCGCCGCCTATTTTAAAAAGCATAGCATTTTTTCCGTCGTCAAACTTTACCATCCATACCAGGTTTTAAAATAGGCACTTGTTATCTGAATAAATTGTGCGGTTCCGTCAGGCAATTTGATCTTATATTTCATAGTGTTGGTAGCTAAATGTAATGTAAATACGAACGAATGCCGGTCGGTATTGTCATCAGTTAAAAAATTTAACTTTCATTAACAATTCAAAGCGCGGTGTCACACTGAGCTTAGTTGAAGTGTAGTGTGTGAAGGCCTGCCCGCATAGTCTGCGACCGGTTCAGGCCAACAACGCCCCTATTTTGTTTCAGAGCCGAGGTTTTCCCGGCCAAATTTTAACTGATGGGCGAGCTCAACGATCTGGCGCAATAATAGTTCAATGCAACGGTCTTTCTCCCTGATCTGAGCGAGTGTAGATAAGTACCTGGATGCATCCCGCACTTCCTGTTCAGGGTCGAATGAGAGGAGGTCTATCAATTTAACCTCCAGAATAAAGGCAATTTGTTCTAACCGGGATAAATTAACATCGGTTGAGCCGGATTCAATTTTTGAATACGAGCTTCGCGTTATATCCAGTTTTGCCGCTATGGTGGCCTGGTCCCAGCCTTTACTGATCCGGAATTTTCGTATCAGAAAACCAGTTGTTATATTCAGATTACTTTTAACAGGTTGCAATATATAGGAGGTAGATTCGGGATGAATATAGAACAAAAATCTGTTAAAAAACTGTTGTGAGGCACATTTCTGGCATTAAACGTCAGGATTTATTTTTAAGGCATTAGTTTTAAGCTGAAAGTCATAAGTGTATTAGCGCCCGTCTCAGCAAGGTCTCTCGCAGAGGACCCTGAACTGTCCAATATTTGTCTTAGCAGGGTCTCTCGCAGAGGACCCTGCGTTCGGAACTCTGTGTTGTTCGAAAACATTAATGTGTAACCCATCCCCAATAAAGTGCGACTAAGGTTTTTGAATTTAAAAATCATAGTCATGAAACTAAACTTTATAAGAGCACTGGCTTTATTCTTTGTCGCCTACATCATTGTAACCATTCTCGCTGCAGCCACTACGGAATGTTACGGATTGATCAGCAACCTGCCTCCACCGCCACCTGGCCTAAGCCCGGTAAAAGCACCTGTATTTTTGGCTACTGTGCCCTATCATGTGCTTATCATGCTAATTGTATGGACTTTATTTGCATGGATATATTTCAGGAAGCGCAGCAATAGTAATCCTAACGCAGAGAAAGTAGAAACCAGAAATCTTGCCCTGCTATGGCTGATCCTAGCAATGGTTGTCGATTGCGTGGGTTTTGTATTGATCAAACATCCGTATTCTTTATCGGCCCACGCATTCTATGTCGATTATCAGCCGTGGATAAGTTTGATCTATGTCGCTATATTTTTGAGTCCTTGGATAAGGCTTGGGATGGCGAGATGGGGTGGGGGAAGATAGCTTTCGCTTAGGTAGGCGGAGACTACTTGCATAATTGTCCGAAGTGGCAAAACTTCGGACAGCGTCGAATCAACATTATGGAGACTGTGCAATAAATGTTTTCACCCCTTTACTTAATTCGGTAAAATATATATGTTTTCTATCTGGATGAAAATAATCAAACGGCGTGTAAATACGTAGTTGTATATCATTTGGGGTTTTTGGAATATCTACAATAAGTGGTAAATATTTAAGACCCTCCACTGCAATAGTGTCGTTTTTAATTATATATACTGCTTCTTCAGTTTTAGGTTCTTCTTTGAGTTTATAACTGCGATCCCTATTTGAATAATGTTTTACAATTACTTTGTTTTTATTAAATATCAAAACGCAATGCTCTGAATACATATAATCTCCATTGGTAGTTTCAGCACATGATTCACCTAGAAGGGCGTAGAATTTTTTTCCATCAAGATAATTAACTATCCAATCGTTTCTCGTTTGCTGCTGCCCGTTTGCAAGGTAAGTGAATGTTATAAAGCAAACTGTCGCAATCAAACGGATAAAATCATTCTTCATAAAGAAATATATAAGTTAGTAATTTACTATTTGTGGATAGAATATTAACGAATGGATTTACAATTATAAGGCGTTATTAATAAACCCATACAACATCTCCCCAATCACCAAATCACAAATCCGAACCAACCTATCATATTCCCCTTCCAGAATAATCCCATCATAGGTAAATTCTATTAGGGTATGATCGCCTTTGGGTGTTAATTCAAAGAGCATTTTTGTCCCGGTCCAGTCAAAGTTATCTGTTGTGCGGATACTTTCAGTTACCAGCCAGGTCACCTTTTTGTTGGGTACCAATTCTACTACTTTGTTTTTTGAGTAATGTGAGCCTTCGCTTGACCGGAATATAAAGTCGTCATTGAGTTTGCTGCTTTCTCCTTCAAAATCCTCCGGCCAGAATTTTGCGACGTCATGCAGGAGATGGTTGAAAACATCATTAGAAGATTTTGCGACTTCGATTGACGTAGTGTATTTTGCTTCGGTGATGTTTTGACTTTTCATTTCGAAGTTTTAAGCCTGTCGCCTGCATGACCACCATACTGGCTAATACCTCAACGTATCCGGATTAGGAATAAAGTTTAAAAATGCCTGGAATTTGGCATAATAGTTTTGCGTATCCAGCCTATAATAGAACGCGCCGCGTTTTGAGTTGGCTTTATCTTTTTCGGCGAGTTTTATCAGCAGACCGGTTGCAAGTACGCGTTTGCTGAAATTTCTTTTATCGATAGTGGTATTGTATACGTTCTCATACAGAATTTGCAACTGTGGCAGGGTAAATCTATCGGGCAGCAATTCAAATAAAATAGGGTGGAAGGCGGCTTTATAACGTATCCGCTTGGCTGCCATTTCAACCATTTCGTTATGGTCAAATATCAACTTCGGGAATTTTTTTAGCGGAAACCATTCAGCGTGATAATCATTATTTAATTGTGCCTCATACTTATGGATATCCACCAGCGCAAAATGACAAACCGAGGCGGTACGCTCTATCGGGTCGCGGTCGGGATTAGCGAAAGTGTATAGCTGTTCAAGATAAACGCCTTCTATGCCGGTTAGCTCTTTCAGTATCCGGTTGGCCGCCTGGTCGATGCTTTCATTGGCCTGCACAAAGCCGCCCATCAGGCTCCAGTTATCTTTTTCGGGGTTAAAGCCGCGTTTTATTAAAAGTATCTTTAATTCAGCGCCGTCAAAACCGAATATGATACAGTCGACAGCCAAAAGTAAACGCGTTTGCTTGGAATATTTCTGCATGTAATCAGGGGCGAAACAATAAATATACTAACTTCTGTTAGGTAATAATTGTTGAAATTACAAATTAAGCTGAAAGAACAAAATCTATCCATGTAAGTGCGGCTTTCTGTTTAATTTCGAACTGTGGGTTCTCTTGACGATTCTTCCAGGATATTTAGCTACCACCGCACGATGATTGCGGGTCATGGCGCGGATAGCAGCTTTGCTTTAGGCTGGAGAAACGAATATGATCAGCAGGTACGGTTTGAGGCATTAGCCGGTATTGCCGACCTGAACGGAAAGACTGTAATGGACGCCGGTTGTGGTTACGCTGACCTCTATCCCTTTCTGAAAGAACGTTACCCGCAAATGGCACACTACTATGGGGTAGAGCAAATAACGGAGCTGGCAGATAAAGCCATTACGCGATATGGGCACTTACCAGATACGACTTTTATAGCCCGCAACTTTTTACATGCGGATCTTCCCAATTGCGACTATGTGTTAGCCAGCGGCTCGCTAAACTATGGCAGTTCTATCGATGGTTTTATTTATAAAGCGATTGAAAAGCTATATAGCCACTGCAATATCGGTTTGGGTTTCAATTTGCTGCATTATATGCCTGTTGATGGCACCTTAGTAGCTTATGATCCGGATGAAATATTGACCTTTTGCAAAACACTGAGTCCAAACGTAATCCTTAAGACAGACTATGATGAAGTGGATTTCACTATATTCATCTATCGTTGATACTCTTAAGCGATCGCTTTTTTCAAAGTCAGCACAGTTATCTCCGGCCAAATACCTACGCGGCCCTTCAATCCTAAAAATCCAAAGCCACGGTTTACATACAGGTATTTCCCACTTTTATTATATAAGCCGGCCCACTGTTTATAAACATATTTGATAGGACTCCATTTCCAGCCAAACAACTCGATGCCGAATTGCATGCCGTGCGTATGACCTGACAGTGTAAGATGAATATGCTGGTCATGATCGAGTGTCACAGCATCCCAATGTGATGGATCATGCGACATTAATATTTTAAATGCATCATCGGGTACATGACGGGTAGCCTTGTCCAAATCACCATATTTATGGAAACCGCCTTTACCCCAGTTTTCTACGCCGATGAGCGCTACAGATTCATCCTCTTTTTTAACCGGAATAGCTTCATTCAGCAACAGGTTAAAACCGATCTGTTTGTGTACATTTTTCAGTTGATTTAAGTTAGCTTGTTGATGCTGTTCGCTTTCCCATTGTACATAATCGCCATAGTCGTGATTACCCAGCACGGAAAACTTGCCATAAGGCGCTTTCAATTTAGAAAAGAAAGGAATCCAGCGGTCCATTTCTGATGCCAGGTTATTCACCAAATCGCCAGTGAACAGGATCAGGTCGCTGTTTTGTTTGTTGACCAGGTTGATGCCTTTTGAAACTCCTTTCTCGCTGCTAAAACTGCCGGAGTGAATATCGGATAGCTGCGTGATAGTAAATCCATCAAAAGCATCAGGCAGGTCATCAAAATACAATGTTTCTTTATGCACCTGGTAATTGTGTCGCCCAAGAGTTAAACCATATATCAAACCTATAAAAGGAATCGCGGCAATAACCAAAGCCAGTTCGCTCACCAGTGGATTCCTTGGCGGGAAGCCACGGAAAATCCTGGTAAGATCCTCCAGCGCTAAAACCGGCATGCCGAATAACTTGGGTACTAATGTTAAAAGTAACGTGGTCAATAGTATTGGCGCTAATTTAGGCATCGATTTACGTTGCGTAAAAGCAAATATCAACCCAACCATCAGGAATAGATCAAACAGCCAATAGCCGGATAGGATAAAAGAATTAATAGTTAAAGTTTCAACTGCCTGGTAAAAGTAGATATCGGCAGTAACCAGTAGTAATAATATCAGTGGAATTCGTGCTCTCATTTTGTTTAAAAATTAAATTAAAAAGGCCTGAAGTTTGGTCGAGCGATCAACGGTGAAAACGACCACGGGACAGACGACAGAATGATCAGCAAAGCAATAGTAAACCAGATAGCCATCGTTTTAAATTTTTGCTGGTCGGTAAGCTTTCGTTTTGCCTTTGCTGAACCGATGGTCAATACCGTTATGGCAATGATCATCATAGTGATGTGTTCCATTCCGAAAAAGCGTATCTGCCGCTCACGAACTGCTGTGCTGAAATTGTGCAGGAAGTAACTCACTACCGGGCTGATACAATACAACCACACGCCAATAACTAATTGTATGTGGGCAATGGTAGTGGTGACTGTCCGGATCAATCCATCAGATTTGGTAAATGGCTTTTTTAATAACCAGCCACGCCAGGCAATGAATATGGAATAAAGCAAACTGACAAGTACCAGCCAGCGGGTAAGGGAGTGTAAAGCTAACAGAAAAGAATACATCTAAGTGCTTAGACGAATGATCGGCAAAAACATTTTAAATAATTTGAAAAATTTATGCTGATGTCTTTTCAACCTCTTTTATACCCACGCCCTTCAAGTCCGACAAACTAACTTCTTCCGCAATGTCATCCTCCACAAATCGTATTGACGGCTTTTTAAGATGAAACGCTAAAGTTCCCAACCAGAATAAAAGCACCGGTACCATTACATCCAACTGTCGCGGATAGGCGCTCAAAGCCCCACTCAATCCTAAATAAATTCCTGTAAGTAACAGCAAGAATTTTACCGGGTAGATTACCCTTCTCCAATTGACTAAAGTAATAGTGATACCAATTAAGGAAGACCATAAAAGCAGCGACCCCCTGATAATATTCCCGACAATAGCGCCATCCTGGTAGGAGTAGCTATAAGGGAAATTAAACAGCATGCGCGAGCAGTTGTAGTAATAATTTTGGATGAACTTAAACGGATGGCTTTCAATATTCCGGATGGCTGCCTGTTTAAAAAGAGCATCCTGTTCAATCGCATCGTGTTTCAATATGAACCTTACTTCATCCGAGTGATTTTTCTTCAGCATCGCCGCACCTTCCGGCGACTTGAACAGCATTGGGTATTGGTTATTGCTCAGCTCGGGCAGTTTCCAATCGCCATATTCATTGTTGTAAGGCGAACTCATCCAATATAGACTCATTCCGCCGGAATTGCCCCAGTAAAATAGCTTGCCGGTCATGTGATAGGTGTAAGCTAAGTAGGGCATCGTTACCGCAAAGGCAATCAGCAATATTTTAACTGAAATTAGGTGATATGGCCTGTTCTTTTTAAAGCAGAGCAGGACAAGGCAACTTATCAGCCCGATCAATAATACATATCCAAAGATGATTTTTGTTAAAGTGAGATAACCGAGTACCAACCCTGCAACAATGCCATATTTAATACTGCCGCGGCTGTAGCACAACGTCAGTGAATAAATAAATGACGAAACCAGCAGACACGTAAATGCTTCGGTATACATAATGGGCAGTATCGACAAAGCATTTGGATAAATAGCAAGCGGCAAAGTAAACAACAACGCCACCTTGTGGTTAGTAACCAGTTTCAGTGCTTTATATAAAAAAACTAAAGCAAAATACTGGTAAATGGCATTCATCAATGTAATCGTCAATGAATGGATCTTGAGCCACATGAACGGAACGATGGTCAGTGGGTAGCCCGGTCCGTTCCATAGATCGATATGTGGTTTAGGTGGCGAATAGTAGCCATGCAGCAAATGCCAGGCGAAATCAGCGTACCGTATCTCATCGCCATATAAAGTTGGCCATTTATTTACCAGGATAACAACGGCATACAAAACAAGGAATGGCAGAAAAATAAGGTAGGGGTTTTGAGCCGGTTTCGACGCCATGATAAGTCAGATTGAAGTTTTAAATATAAGATTTATTAAAAACTTATAGTAATTCCGATACTTTACATACGTATAAGTATTAATTGATACGAAAATCGCTCCAAAAAATTATTGACAATCAGTTAAATTTAAAAAAACAGTATTTTCGTATTTCGCTTTATATGATAATTTACCTATGTCATTGAAGGAAAACAATCACACATCTGCGCCACCATTTTTACAAGGTGGCGGCGAGATGGGAACACTTATCAGATCGATCGATTGGTCAGCCACTTCGTTGGGTGACCCGAATAATTGGCCGGCTACACTGAAGCATTCGGTCAGCATGATGCTTGCAACAAACTTTCCGGTGCTGATTTGCTGGGGTAACGATTATATCCAGCTATATAATGATGCCTTCCGGCTTATACTGGGTGAAACCAAGCATCCCCAGGCAATGGGACTAAGCACCAGTAAAACCTTCGCTGAGATATGGCATACCATCAAGCCGCTTTTTGTACGGGTGACAAACGGGGAAACGGTCAGCTATCCCGATTTTATGGTTCCGCTGAACAGGAATGGGTATTTTGAAGATTGCTATTTTGATTTCTCTTATAGTCCCATAAAGGACGAAGAAGGCACGATACTTGGCGTGTTGGTGATCTGCATGGAGACGACAGCGAAAGTGCGCGCCATGAACCAGGCAAAGCTTAATCATGAAAACATCCGCAACATGGTACGCCAGGCACCGGTAGGGATGTGTATCCTCAAGGGCGAACCGTTGCAGATAGAAGAAGTAAATGACGCCTTCCTGGAGATCATCGGTAAAACAAAAGAAGAAATAAAAAATACGCCGGACTGGCTTACCAACGCTGTAGCTGCGGGCATATACGAGCCTGTAACAGATAAGGTGATGAGCACGGGCAAAAGCTATCATGCAAAAGACCAGGAGGCAACATTAACGCGTAACGGCAAGCAGCGAATAATACATTTTGATTTTGTTTATGAACCCATGCGTGATTTCGACGGCAAGATTGACGGTATCATGATCGTCGCGATAGATGTTACTGATAAGGCCATCTTTAAACAGGAACAGCTTCAGGTTAATGAAGAGATAGCTGCGGCAAACGAAGAGCTGGTTTCTACCAACGAGGAACTGGCGGAAATGCAGGCAAATCTTCAAAAATTAGTACTTGCGCTTACCGAGAGCGAATCGAATTTTCGTAATATGATACTTCAGTCTCCGGTACCAATGGGCTTATTTACGGGTGAGGATATGGTGCTGGAAGTTATCAATGATAAGTTTCTTGAACTTTGGGACAAAGATGCCTCTGTAATGGGCAAGCCGGTAGAAGAAGCATTGCCCGAACTAAGGGGGCAGGCATACCCCCAGATAATGCGGGATGTTTTTAAAACCGGGGTGACTTATACAGGTAACGAAGCAAAGGTTTATTTAAACCGAAGGGGTAAATCAGACGAGGGGTATTACAATTTTATCAATCAGGCGTTCAGGAATGGTGAAGGGAAGATAACCGGGATAATTGTTGTTGCTAACGAGGTGACCGAGCAGGTGAAGGCCCGCAATGAGATGGGACGGATATTGGCACAGGTCCGGTTATCAAAAGAAGCGGCAGAACTGGGCCTTTTTGATAGTAATCTTGAAACCGGTACGCTGGAATGGGATGCACGGTGCCGTATTTTGTTTGGGATCAGTCACCAACATCCTGTGAGTACCGATGACTTCATAAATGGTCTGCACCCGCATGATCGTAAACGGATACAGAAAGCGGTTGATGATGCCTATAGCAAGGAACTAACCAACGGCGCATACGATGTTGAATACCGGACGATTGGCGTAGAGGATAAGAAAACACGATGGGTTAGGGCAAAAGGACAGGTTTATTTTGATGAACATGATAAGCCGGTGCGCTTTATTGGTTCTGTACTGGACATTACTGATAACAAGGCGCATGAAGAGGCAATGCGGCGCGTAAATGACGACCTGGCTTGGGCCAATAAAGAATTGATCGAGGCGCAGGTTCAGCTTAAGGAAATTATTAATGAACTGAAAGTAAGCGAGACCAAATATCGAGACCTCGTGCAGCATGCCCCTGTTGGTATAGCTGTTTATCGTGGACGGGAAGTAATTGTCGAATCTGTTAATGACGGCATGCTTAAAATATGGGGCAAGCCCGCCAGTGTAACAGGCCTGCCGCTAACAAAAGCATTGCCGGAACTGGAAGGAGAGGGGCAACCATTTTTAAAACTGATAGATGATGTATTTACCGGCGGTGAAACCTATTTTGGATTCGAGGCAAGAGCATTGCTAAACCATGATGGCGAATTAAAGGAAGGTTATTTTGATTTTATTTTCCAGCCATTAAAGGATGAAGACGGCGTTACCCATAGCGTATTGCAAGTAGCAATTGATGTTACCCAGCGTGTAGTTACCAGACTCGAAAAATTCCGGGCTGAAGATATGCTTCGGTTTTCTGTCGAGGCGGCCAACGCCGCAACCTGGTATATGGATGCAGAGACACGCGAGTTTGTGGTTTCTGATCGCCTGCGCGAGATTTATGGCCTGCATCCCGAAGCCGAAGTAAGCTACGATGATATCCTAAACCAAATACCGCCTGAATATCATGATAAAGTGAATACAGGGGTACTTGAAGCAGTTTCCGAGGGCAAGGGATACAGCTTGGAGCACCCGTTGGTTAGCGAAAATGGTAAAAAACGCTGGGTGAGGGCACTAGGGAAAATGTATCCGGCTGTGGGTAATCGTAAGGCGCATTTTTCGGGCTTGGCCATCGATATTACCGAGCAAAAACAAGATGAACTGCGGAAGAACGATTTCATCGGTATGGTAAGCCACGAGTTGAAAACCCCGCTCACATCGCTTACTGCTATTATACAGTTGCTGGATATTAAACTGAAGAATCACCCTGATCCTTTTGTTGCCGGTGCTGCGGCCAATGCAAACAAGCAGGCTAAAAGGATGACATCCATGATCAACGGCTTCCTGAACTTATCGCGCCTGGAATCGGGAAAACTCCATATCATCAAAGAGAAATTTGATATAGAGAGTTTAATACAGGAGGTGATTGAGGAAACGGAGTTGATAGTGGCAAGTCATTGTATTCATTTCACACCAAACTGCCCTGTCATGGTTAATGCCGACCGGGATAAAATAGGTTCCGTGATCTCCAACTTATTAAGCAATGCTGTAAAATATTCACCCAAAGGGAAGGACATAGAAGTACAGTGTGCCATTGCAGGGAAGAATGTACAGATAAGCATAAAAGATGAGGGAATGGGCATTAAACCGCAGGATAAAGAGAAACTATTTGAGCGTTATTACCGGGTACAAAGCAATCATACCCAGCATATTTCGGGCTTCGGTATTGGCCTGTACCTCTGTTCAGAGATCGTTCAGCGGCACCAGGGAGAAATATGGGCCGAGAGCCAAAGCGGGCAGGGTTCGACATTTTATTTCTCAATTCCCCGGATATCCTAGTTTGTAATTTATACCCTTTACGAATCAATAATTCTACTACCTTAGCAGCACAAACCAATAGGGCAGCCATGCCTGCTTTCTGTTATTATCTATCAAATCATTAATGAAAAAGAGCTTTATTCTTACTGTTATTGCCATTGTTTTTGTGTCGACTGCATTTGCGCAGAAAAAGAAAGGTTCAACCAAAACAACCGGACCTGTTGACATTGCACCTGTAGGCGTAGTGAAAAATATCAGCGACTCGGCGCTCCTGGAAATTGTACAACGACAAACATTTCGTTACTTCTGGGATTTTGCGCATCCGGTAAGCGGATTAGCCCGGGAGCGCGATAATACAGTAAAAGCAGAATATTACTGGGACTACATTAATGAAGCTGATGATGAACCAAACTTAAGCAAAGGGACTTTTGGTCCGGAAGCTTGTGCTATCGGTGGTACGGGAATGGGTATTCTTTCGACTGTAGTTGCTGTTAATCGTGGATGGATAGGAAGGGACACTGCTTTGAAACGCCTGATTAAGATCGCTGACTTCCTGATCAAGGCGGATTGCTATCATGGTATCTACCCGCATTTTATGAATGGCAAAACAGGTAAAACCATCCCTTTTGGCCGGATTGACGATGGCGCTGATATTGTAGAAACATCCTACCTGATGATGGGGATGTTAACTGCTAAGGAATATTTTAAAGGAAACAGTTTGCCTGAAAGATATTTCCGGAAACGCGTACAACAAATGTGGGATGCTGCCGATTGGAACTGGCACAGCAACGGAGATAGCAAGCACCTATACTGGCATTGGAGCCCGTACAATGATTTTGATATGAACTTCCCGGTGTTTGGGTATGATGAGGCGTTGATCACCTACATTGTAGCTGCAGCATCGCCTGGTCACCCTATATCGAAAGAACTATATGAGAACAGCTGGGTAAAAAGTCCGGGATGGAAAAATGGCAAAAGCTATTATAATTATGTGCTTCCATTAGGCGATTACAAAGGCGGCGGTCCGCTGTTTTTTGAGCAGTATACTTATATGGGTATTGATCCGAATGGTTTGGTGGATGATCATGATATCGATTACGCTGTCCAGACAAAAAATCACACGCTTATCAATCGCGCTTACTGCATAGAAAATCCTAAACATTTTAAAGGATACGGTGCCAACTGCTGGGGTTTAACCGCAGGCGACAGTTGGAAAGGCTACGTGGCCCATTGTCCCGAAGACGACCGCAGCGTAATACAGCCAACAGCCGCGTTATCGTCATTCCCATATACTCCCGAATATTCTATGCAGGCGCTAAAACATTTCTATTACGATCTGGGCGATAAAATCTGGGGCCCATATGGCTTTGCAGATGGTTTCAGCGAACAGCATAACTGGTACGCCAAAACTCACTTGGCAATAGACCAGGGACCTATAGTAGTAATGATCGAAAACTACCGCACAGGACTGATCTGGAAACTATTTATGAATAATCCTGATATTCAGAATGGATTGAAGAGATTAGGGTTTAAGAGTAAGTGGGTGAAGGGGTGATTTAATTAGTTGAAATTTCGGTGCTGTGTCAATTCGTAGATAGAGTCTGCGAACAGCGCAAGGTAAGCACAAAACTCAATGAAAATATGGCAAATGAATTCAAAGATGATATCATTTTATATATAATTGGTTTAGGATTTGTCCTTATAACCTTAGTAACTATTTTAAAATTTATATCCCCCAAGGTTATTCCTTACATCTTAAAAGTGACTTCGGCTTACAGATCCTTTTCTGGGATAACAATGGTTTGGGCTATAGTTCTGGTGACAAATACAAGTATCTGTTTTTTGATTGACAGGGCTTTCTATAGTAACAGAAACGACAATGTCGTATTATATATCGGAATTACAGCTACCGCAATAACACTTACGACTTTCGGTAATCCATTGATTAAACTTTGGCATCGCTTACAAGAAAGACCTGAAAATAGTGAATTAAGCCTAAAGATTATGAATCAAAGTAAAATTCGTTACTTGATCTTTCTTGTGTATTTCTTTTTATTGATAGCAACAACTACATATTCTCTTAACAGTGGTCATCAATTATCCTCAGGAACTGTTGGTTTTGACAAAGTGGTTTTTCAATCTTTCGCAACCTATATAGCATTCGACCGATTGCAATCGAATTGGAAGACGATAGAATAATCAAAATCAAGTAGGTTTCAATTTTTTTTAGACTCGTGAATAAAGATTTGAGTGTCCCTTCACCCGGTTAAGCGTCTGTGCTAAACTGAAAAGATTGCAAGTATTCACACTTGCGAAATCCGCCATCACTTGAGCGTGGACGCTCAAAACCTAAGTATTCAAGCGAAAAACGCTTGAACAGGCGATAAGTTTAAGAGCTAATTCATAAAGCAACAACATCTGTAACGATTTCCTGAAGATTTGAAAATTCTTTCTTAACATTTCGGAAAGCTTGTATATTGTAATTCCAATTCTAACCTGATGAAATTATACAAGCTCACTGACGGTACTATCCTGCAGCATAACCATGCCAATTACCTTATTCAGAATGATTGGGACACGCTTATTAATCGTGATTATCTGTATGGCTACTTAACCGAAATAGTTGCTGAATTACCCGTTCTGACCGAAGCAATAGCTACAACTCATATCAATGAGAGTTTGGTTGCGCCAATCGGAAAACAAGAAGTCTGGGCTGCCGGTGTTACTTACCTCAGAAGCCGTGAAGCACGAATGGAAGAATCCGCCGATTCTGGTGCTGCTGATCTTTACGACAAGGTTTACGCCGCAGAAAGGCCGGAGCTTTTCTTTAAAGCATTGCCGCATCGCGTAGCTGCACACAATCAGCATGTTTATATCAGAAAGGATTCATCATGGAATGTGCCAGAGCCAGAGATGACTTTGTTCATCAACTCCAATGGCAACATACAAGGATACACCATCGGTAATGATATGAGCTCACGCAGTATAGAAGGCGAGAATGCACTCTATCTGCCGCAGGCGAAGATATACGAACGCAGTGCCGCTTTGGGGCCATGTTTGTATGTGCCGGAGGAACCGGTATCGCTGGAAACAGCAATTAAGATGAATATTAGTCGCAATGGTAACGAAGTTTACAGCGATGAAACAACCATCGGCAGAATGAAACGGACGTTCCCTGAACTGGCGGGATTCTTATATCGCGAATGTGATTTTCCGGATGGCAGCTTCCTGATGACGGGAACCTGCTTAGTGCCCGGTAACGATTTTACCTTGCAGGAAGGCGATGTCGTGAGCATCAGTATAGATCATATCGGCTCACTTGTAAATACTATAAGTTATAAACCACAATAAATTCCCGATCACATGAAAAAAACGCTACTTGGCTTTTTGATGTTTGGTTTGGCCGTATTCTCGGCAGATGCACAGCAGAAGTTTAACGGGCTTGATGTCAATTTGAGCAATCTTTACCGTACCTCGGATGCAAAAACACGCTCCATCAGTCCAGAAAATTTTAATGGCGAAAAAGGTAAAGGCGGCATGGCTACCACAGGTACAGGCTCCAATGCATCGCGCGACCTGGGCCAGAAATGGAAGGTGAGTCCAAGTGTGGTGATCAAGAAGCATACTGTTTTTACTGTTGCTGAGATCGATGGTCCTGGCGCTGTTCAGCATATCTGGATGACACCAACCGGCAACTGGCGCTATTCTATCCTGCGTTTTTATTGGGACGATGAAACCACGCCATCAATCGAAGTCCCGGTAGGGGATTTCTTTTGCCAGGGCTGGGGAAAATTTGCTCCGGTAACTTCGCTGGCGGTGGCTGCAAATCCGGGAAGCGGGTTAAACTGCTACTGGACAATGCCTTTCCGCAAGAAATGCCGCATTACTATGGAAAATATAGACGATCACGACATGGTACTTTATTACCAGGTGGATTATACTTTAACCGATGTGCCAAAAGACGCGGGCTACCTGCACGCACAGTTTCGCAGGGTAAACCCATTGCCATTTAAGAAAGATTTTGTGCTGGTGGATAGCATCAGGGGCAAAGGCCAGTATGTGGGTACCTATATGGCATATGGCTCAAATAAAAATGGCTGGTGGGGCGAAGGCGAGATCAAGTTCTTTATGGATGGCGATACCGAATATCCAACCATCAACGGCACCGGCACCGAAGATTATTTCTGTGGCGCATATGATTTTGATACGCAAAAGAAAAATAAAGCAGGCGTTGAAAGCAGTGAATACACTGAATTCAGCGGACCTTATACAGGCCTGCCGCAGGTGATCAGGGGTGATGGACACTACGATATTGCTCAACGCTTCGGCCTATACCGCTGGCATATTACTGATCCGATCCGTTTTGACAAAGATTTGAAAGTAACCATACAAGATTTGGGCTGGCACCAGGATGGCCGTTACATGCCTTTGCAGGATGATATTGCCACAACAGCATTCTGGTACCAGCTCGAGCCGCATAATACGTTCCCTAAATTACCTGCTAAAGATCAGTTAGAAGTAAATTAAAACGTTATGAAACCAAATCTGATTTCTTCGCTATTGGTATGTGCAGCGCTGTTATGCGCTTGTCAAAGTAAAAAAGGCAGTAGTATTCATGGTGTGGTAGCTCCTCAAAAAGGAACTTTTGGCTACGACCTGGACTTCCTGCGGAAAAAAGATAACATTATAGTGCTTAAGGATAGTAGCGGCGATGCGGCGGTGGCAGTCTCTGCAAAGTACCAGGGTAAGGTTTTCACATCAACTGCAGAAGGAGATACAGGCAAAAGTTTCGGCTGGATCAATTACAAGGCATTCGACGGTCCGCTTGATCCGCACATGAACGGTTATGGGGGAGAGGACCGGCTTTGGCTTGGCCCTGAAGGAGGGAAATTTGCCCTTTTCTTTAAGAAGGACAGCAAAATGGTGTTTGAAAATTGGGCAACACCTGCACCGTTTGATCACGAGAGTTGGAAAACCGTAGGTGTATCTGATCACCAGGTATCACTCACTAAAGACATGAGCCTGGTGAATTATAAAGGCACTCAACTTAATTTAAAGGTCGACCGCAAGATTTCTATATTGAACAGGAGCGATATCAATAACATCCTGAAAATGCATTTGGATAGCGGTGTTAAGGTAGTAGGAATTAAGACGGATAACAGCATCACCAATACCGGTAAGGATGAATGGACAAAACAAACCGGTGCACCTTGCCTGTGGAACCTGGACATGTTTACCCCATCGCCTAAAGCCATCATCGTAATTCCGTATGATGAAAAAGCGGGTGGAAAAGTGGCAACTACAGATTATTTCGGACAAATACCGCCGGACAGGGTCACTACCAAAAAAGGCCATCTGTTTTTAAAGGCTGATGGTAAATCCAGGGGGAAATTAGGCATGACTGCCGCCAGGACTTTATCTGTAGCCGGCAGCTACGATGCAGCCAATAATGTGCTTAGCATTATATTCTTTGATGTCGACAAAAAAGCAATCTATCTGAACCAGGAATGGAAAACGGATAAAGACCCATTAGTCGGCGATGCTGTAAATGCTTATAATGATGGTCCGCTTGCTAACGGTAGCCAGATGGGGCCATTTTATGAAATGGAAAGTGTTTCGCCAGGAGCGTTTTTAAAACCTGATGAGAAACTATCCCATCAGCATTATATTTTCCATTTCACTGGGGATAGTGCAGGATTGAATGCTATTGCATCGAAAATATTAGGCATTTCTTTAGCAGATATTCAATCAGCCTTTAAGTAAGATCGAGCTTATTATAGCTCGATCTCAGTAAGCTTGATGGTAAAACGCGATCCTGCACCAATAGCGCTTTCAACTGATATTGAGCCGTTTAGCTTGTTGATATACTCATTTACCAGTAGCAGACCTAATCCGTTGCCCTTTTCATTTTTTGTACCAGTGGTAGATACGGTTGCATTGGTAAACAATTTCGAAGATATTTCTTCTGCCATGCCCGCGCCAGTATCTTCAATAAAGATATCAATATGATTCGGTCTTTTTGCAGCTGAAACCCTGATTTCGCCATTTTCGGTAAACTTATTGGCATTACTCACCAGGTTACGGATAATAAAGGTGATCGCATTTTTATCTGTCAATAACTGGATGTCATCAACATGATTCAGCAACTCATTATTCTTAATACGGGCTTTCAAAGCTTCGTAACCAAATATGGTGTTCACAATGTCCCGCAGGTTCACGATCTCTTTCTGCACTTCGTAATATTTCAATTGCGATTGGCCCCAATCCACCACATCGTCTACCATTTGCAGGGTGTTGGATAACTGCTCCAAAGCAATATCCATCATTTCTTCGGCTTCTTCCTCGCCAAACAAACCGGCTTTTTTATAGTCGATAATGCCTTTTATCGACACCATAGGGCTGCGCACATCATGGGCGAGGATAGACGTCATTTTCTTATGCGTCTCGGCCATATGGTTCAGGTGCTTATTCTTCTGGCGCAGCTCGGCAATCTTAATCACATTTTCCGATAATACTTTAAGCGCGAATATCTGTTCCTGGGTTAATTTTCTCGGCACTACGTCTACAACGCAAAGCGTACCGATGTTACTTCCTGTTTTGGTGATCAATGGGAAGCCGGCATAATATCTGACATTGGGATTTCCAATAACCATCGGGTTATCAAAAAAACGTTCATCAGTTAATGCATCTTGTACTTCAAATAGCCCGTCATCCAATATAGCATGCGCGCAAAATGATTCCTCACGACTTGTTTCGTCGTCATCAATACCCACCTTCGCCTTGAACCACTGCCTGTTAGAGTCAACAAGCGTAATTAACGAGATCGGCATATCACAGATTTGAGAGGCCAGCTTAACGATGTCGTCAAACTCGCTTTCCTTCGGAGTATCTAATAATTCAGTTTCGAAAAGGTCCTGCAACCTTTGCTGTTCATTTTTGGGAATAGGGGGTGCTATCATGGTTTGTTATACGGTTTGCCCATGGTTATGGTTTTACAGAAACGCCGTTTTTTATATCATAAAAGCGTATTATACTGTGTTTTCCCGAAGATTATTAAACAACAAAGCCGGGTTATTGCCCGGCGTTTGCCCAATAAAAAAACTATGAATGAAAAAACTAAAACTGGTTCGTGGTTATGAAATACTATGCTCGCAGATGTAGTTAAGCGTTTGTTTTGACAGCGGCTTGCTGATAAACGAATTGACGCATTTGTATTGGCTCGACCGCTCTTTGTCAGATTCCCTTACTGATGAAGTCATTACATAAACCTCAATGTTCTTATTAAAGCTGTTCTTCATCTGCTCAAACCTGTCCAGGAATTCCCAACCGCTAAAGTCGGGCATTGTCAGGTCGAGGAAGATCACATCGGGCAGTTTCTCTGCGGTCGATCTGTTCTCTTCGATGTACTCCAATATCATGCTGCCGTCAAAAGTGTAAGTGGCTTGTTTGCATGCCACATTGTTGTGAAGCATGGTCCGCATGATATAATGATCAATCGGATTGTCGTCAATTAATACAAGTTTACACATGGTGATATTTTTATAGGTCTTAGTAATGCAACTAGCTCAATGCTGCTGCGCTTTTAACTTATATGCAAATGGTGTACCACTTAGAACCCCGAACCTAATCAACCATCCCCCGTATAAAAGCAGCAACCTAATTAATTTTGATAAGATGCACCCACAGTTAATATCTGTATTGAGCATGAGCAATCCTTACAACCCCAAGCCAAACGAGATAGCCCGCTATAACGCCGAAAAGGTGCTTAATTACATCGAGGACATCAATTTAGAGCGGGATCTGAGATTTAAGCCGACCAAAGCCGGCAGCCTTGCTATCGCCTGGAAAATAGGCGATTGGGAGTATCAAATGGAATGTGTAAAAAATGGTTATATTATTTACACATTCACAAAATCTGAATATGAAAAGGCAAGCGGATGCGAGTTGTTTGATGATTTTATTCCCCAATTTGAGAAATACCTTTTGATGCTTTGATTACCCCACTTTGAGTGAGGGGCGAGGATCTTCAGTGCTGATACTCATCTCCGGATAACCTATATATTGCGCGTACCACAGGAGTGCGGATGCGACCATTGGTCTCAGGTAATCCTTAATATTTACAGTTTCGAATGCCAGCAGATCGCCCGGATAGCGACTATAGAATTGTAATTCGGATGGATTGGCCTGGAAAGCATCTTTATTCAAATGATGAACACTGATAGATAACATGGATTTTGCATCCCGGATCATATCACCGTTTTCGGTTTGGACTAAGTAAAAGTTGGACGATAGCATCTGCTGTGATATATTGTATTTCTAACACTTGTCAAAAAATGTACCATTTTATAATGTTGATAACTAAAAGGCTGTAACTTAAAGAGTTTGCGATAAAAAATCATAATTTATTGTGATAGAGTGGTTATGGTGTAGTTATCTAAAGTAAAAATTGTGGATTTTTTTACACTTATCCACACTTTTTGAAAAAGCGTGTTTATAGAGTTTTTTGAGGTTTGTTTTTGTTGAATTTTTTAAAATGTTGAAGACTAGTTTCTTAGTGATTCCAATCAGATAAGTTTTCTTGATAATTTGTCGGATTCGACACTTGTAATTGTGTAATTAAATATTTATTTTTAAATAAATATTAACTGAGAGGAAAATGTCGATTGCGCTCTATCTGTTCCTATCTACAGGTAAAAGTATCTTTGATCGTCCTTTTTTCAATGCTTAGGCCTTCATTAAAAGTTTAGTTTAACTACTTGATTCTTAAAATCTTATTTGCTGCCCTTTAAATGGTATTAAAGAGCGGTTAGAAATTCGATTTTGTGAAACAAAAGGAAATTTGCGACGTCTAATAATTACAAAAATATAAGTTATGGTTAATCCTGTGAATTATCAGCTGTATACAAACGAGGGGGTGCGTTTTGTTACAATTGAACCTGTTTACGAAGAAATTGCTGGCGGCGATTTGTTTGCTACAGGGCGCTATATTTTAAGCGAAGAGGATGCAGCCATTGGCGAGATACGCGTTGACGGTGAGGTGGTAGCGTGTGAATGGAATGGAAATGCTAAACTGGCTAATGAAAGTGTAGACCAGATAGTACAATTTATAAATGAGTATGATGAGCCAGAGCTTGCCGGTTACCTTGATTAAACGCTGGTTTATGACGCCCGGCAACAGCTTCTCATCGTTTAATTTACTCTGTTGATAGGGAGTGAATTACTTTTTAATTTATTTAAAAAAGTTACATAATCTATTTAATAATTCCTTTCAGATTTAGATTGTTGTTATTATATTGGGCTTTCCAATTTAAACTGATCTAAATTTATGCCCGAAACTTCCCCTAGATTTCTGTCCCTGGATGTATTCCGCGGAATGACTATTTGTTTCATGATTATTGTAAATAACCCGGGGGGCGAAGCATTCTGGCCACTCAACCACGCCAAATGGAGTGGGTTTACACCAACCGATCTTGTATTTCCTTCTTTCCTGTTTGCTGTAGGTAACGCCATGAGCTTTACCATGAAGAAATTTCAGCAGATGGACAATTCGGCTGTTTTAGTAAAGATATTTAAAAGAACCTTCCTGATCTTCATCATTGGTTACCTGATGTACTGGTTCCCTTTTTTCAAAATTGACAACGGTCAATGGTCATTGGCGCCATTTTCACATACGCGTGTTGTAGGCGTATTGCAACGGATCGCGTTGTGTTATTGCTTTGCCTCGCTGATGATCCATTATCTATCAACACGTACGGTTTATATTCTGTCGGGCTTGTTACTATTGGGCTATTGGGTGATCCTGCTTGTTTTTGGCGATCAGGGTGCGCAACTAACGATGACTGGTAATGCAGGTTTTTATCTGGATAAATGGATATTAGGGGACGCACACATGTATCACGGCGAGGGTGTGGCCTTTGAGCCGGAAGGCTTTTTAAGCACGTTGCCGGCCATTGTTAATGTTGTCATCGGTTATTATGCAGGTAAGTTTATCCAGGAGAAAGGTAAGGGTTACGAAACCGTATCCCGGCTATTACTGACAGGCTGCTTATTCATATTCATAGCTATTTGCTGGGATCCGGCGTTCCCGATGAATAAAAAATTGTGGACAAGCTCATTTGTATTCATAACAACAGGCCTTGACCTGGTAATTATATCTTTCTTGCTGTATGCATTAGAAATACGCTCATGGAATAAAGGTAACTGGGCAAATTTCTTTACCGTGGTAGGAAAGAATCCGCTGCCTATTTATGTGCTGTCTGAAATATTGCTCATTATGTTGGCTTGGATATCAGTGGGAGGTAAAGTGCTGCCTGCCATGTGGACATCGACTTTCCAGGCCATTGCACCGGGGAAGATAGGCTCATTGCTATTCGCTATCAGCTTTATGTTGATATGTTGGGTTGTGGGTTATGTACTTGACAAAAAGAAAATTTATATTAGGGTATAAATAAAGATAATCTATCTAAATCAACTAAATCTCAATCTCGGAAGGGCTCAGCAAGTGCGGGCCCTTCTTTGTTGATTGGCAACCGATATCTGTTTTGAAACGTAAATGAAATAAGGTTCCACAAAACTATATGCCCTTTTATTTATTAATACATAACCGCCAAAAGATAAAATATGCCATTTATAGCCTCAGTATCAAAAATAAACCTGCCCCACCGCATACCGCAACAGGAAGCCAAAGAAAGAGCCAGGGCCATGTTTGCCGAAAACTTTCCGCAGGTTGACCGGCTGATACAAGCATTTGATAATACTGAAATCATTACCCGCAATTTTTGCGAACCCATCAGTTACTATATCACACCCAATACTTTTGAAGAACGCAACGAGGAATACCTACAAAAGGCGCTTACATGGTCAGTAAAGGCTATTGAGAATTGTGTAGCTGAAGCGGGTATTGATAAAAGTGAGATCACAGATATCCTGTTTGTATCGACAACAGGTTTGGCTACGCCAAGTATTGATGCATTGATCATTAACCAGATGCGCTTAAATCCACATATCAACCGCATTCCGATATTCGGTTTAGGTTGTGGCGGTGGTGTTTCAGGAATGGCAAAAGCCAATGCTCTTGCAAAGGCAAATCCGGATGCGGTGGTGTTACTGGTAGCAGTGGAACTGTGCTCATTAACTTTGCTGCGAAATGATTACAGCAAAAGCAATTTTATAGGATCGAGCCTTTTTTCGGACGGAATTGCTGCATGCCTTGTGATGGGAGATAACGGAGCCGGAGACAAAAAGGTAACCTGCAAAGCATCAAGTAGTAAGTTGTATTATGATTCCCTCGAAGTAATGGGTTGGGATTTTAAGGATACCGGTTTTAAAGTGCTGTTCTCAAAAGATATCCCGACGTTTATTAATGAGCATATTAGGGACGATATCGACAGCTTCCTGGCTGCGCAGGGATTAAAGTTAGCCGACATTAAAAATTTCATATTCCATCCCGGAGGTAAAAAGGTATTGGATGCTTATACCGATGCTCTGAAACTGGAAGGTGATTCTCTTCAGAAAACCCGTTCAGTAATGAACGATTATGGCAATATGTCAAGTGTGACAGTATTATATGTTCTCGAGAAATTCATGAACGAAGGTTTTGAAGATGGTTATGGGCTAATGCTCGCCATGGGTCCGGGTTTTTCGAGCGAAATGGTACTGTTAAAAATGGAAAACTAATAGTATGCTGTTTGTTGTATTCATCATATTCCTCGTCACCCAGCGCATGACTGAACTTTATATTTCTAAAAGGAATGAAAGATGGTTGCTTTCCCAGGGAGCTATCGAATACGGTCGCGAACATTATCCTTATATAGTTGCGCTGCATACTTTATTTATCGTATCACTCATAGTGGAATACTATTTATCAGGCGGACAACCGATGAGTTATATCTTTCTGTTGCTTTTTATCTTATTGCTGACATTCAAATATTGGGTACTGAGCTCACTGGGTTTATATTGGAACACAAGAATATACCGTGTACCCGGTGCAGTGGCAGTGCGCAAAGGGCCTTATAAGTTATTCAAGCATCCAAATTATGTTGATGTAGTATTGGAGATAGCTATCATCCCTTTGGTGTTTCATCTGTATTATACCGCCTTAATTTTCAGTGTGCTGAATGCGATCATGCTCTTTGTAAGGATCAGAGTTGAAAATAAAGTGTGGGCAGAATAAAGTTGACTACAGCTTTTGATATTGTGCAGGCAGCAATCCGGTCAATTGCTTAAATGTCCGGGTAAAGTGGCTTTGATCAAAAAAGCCGCAGGCGTAAGCTACCTCAGCTGATTTAGCTCCTGAAGTTTTTAGCATTTCTAATGCGCGTTCTATTTTAAGTTTACGCATATAAGCACCCAGTGTGCATCCGAAAAATTTGGGGAAATAAGTTGAAACGGAAACCGGGTGCACACATGCTATAGAAGATAGGTCTTCGAGCTTAAGCGTTTCATCCCAGCGATCATGCATAACTTCATGTACTTTTTTGATCCAATCCGGTTGGTGTTTCTCTTCACGCCAGTATTCTGCTTTGTTCAAAAAATCGAGTAGCAACATGTGGACAGAGGTATTGGAAAATGCATCGTCAGCCAGTAACTCCCTGTAAACTCCCAGCATTAATAATCTTGCATCCGGCGTTTTATCAAGTGTATTGCTGAATGTGGTCCCTGCAAATCCTGATCGCTGAAGAAAATCTTCGGTCATTTCCAGGTTGATGTGAGTAGAATGGAACATCCTAAGAATCTGGTGCGGCTCACCTGCCTGATAGAAAGTTATCCTGCCTGGCAAACGCTCATACTGATTTTTCTTTTTTTCCGAACATCCGCCCTGTAAAACAAAACTGATATGCGGGTTGACATGGCAGTGCCAGTTATCGTTGAACAGGTGCTGGTGGTAAGCGCTCACGCTGGCCAATATGCCTTCCGCCTGTTGCTCCTTTAGGATATTGCCTACGTATTGCCCCTGTTCCAGTATTTGCATCATGCAATTATAAATAATTCACACAACATTAATTCTGTACTATTTTAGGCATTGCGCTTTGGTTAATTTTACTGCATTAATTCAACTGCATGAAAAGAACTTTCGGATTTCTCATTGTTATAGCCACCCTATTGTTTGGTGCTTTAAGCCTGCAAGGGCAAAGTATTACCTCCAAGATGGATAGCGTATTTAGCGTGCCGGCCCGTAGCAATTCATTAAATGGAAATTTGCTGGTTGCTGAAAAAGGGAAGATCGTTTATCAGCGCTCTTTCGGTTTCCGGGATATTGCAAATGATCAGCCTGTCACACCTGCATCCGCATTTGGACTGGCATCAGTTTCCAAACAGTTTACCTCGACAGCAGTGCTACAGTTAAAAGAAAAAGGCAAGCTTAAGATCGATGACCATTTTGTAAAATATTTCCCGGATTTTCCTTTCCCTGAGATCTCTATCCGACAAATGCTAACCCATACTTCCGGCCTGCCGGACTATGAGCTTTTTGATAAGCAGATTGAGAAAGAACCGAACCGGGTATTTGGAAACAAGGATATTATACCGGCGCTGAAAGCTTGGAGCAAAGGTTTGAATTTTAAACCCGGCGACGACTGGAGCTATTCCAATATGAACTACTGCCTGCTGGCCTTGCTTATCGAAAAGCTAAGCGGCGAGCCCCTGCAAAAATATCTGGAGAAAAATATTTTTAAACCAGCCGGGATGGAGCACACTTATATCGAAAACCTTATTCTAAAAAAGAATAATCCCGACCGGACAGTTAATTATGAATATCCAACCTTTTACGCCAGCAAGCTGGTGCCGGTGGATTCAGTGCCTGATGAACATAAGATGATCTATAATCTTGGCGGCTTTTCAGGTCAGGGTGGGTTAACAAGTACCGCAGAAGACCTGCTTAAATTTGATAATGCTTTCTTTGCGGGAAAGCTGATCAATCTGACCGACGTCAATGAGGCGCTAACCGGAGTTAAATTTAACAACGGCCAGACAGCGCAGGTATTCGATGAGTTTGTTGACCTGGGCGCTTCAGGTTATGGCCTTGGTTGGTTTATTTTAAAAGATACCACCAAAGGAAAGATCGTTTGGCATACTGGCGGGCGACCTGGTATATCGACCGCTCATTTGCACAACCTAAAGACAGATCAGACTGTTATTATGCTACAAAATACACAGGAACGCAGCACTACGGCGGCTGTGTACGCTTACCATTTATTGAATGGGGAGCTTAAGCACAGCGCGGATATACCAATTATCCGGATTTATGCCGAGACATTAGTGAACGAGGGTGCTGATGCAGCTGCTATCAAATTACAGTCTTTGCGTAATGCCCCTGCCTTTCAAATGCCTAATGATTGGCAATGGGCGCAATTAAGCTATCAATTGTTAGAGAAAAAGCAAGATATTCCGCTGGCTCTTGAGGCGATCAGAACAGCAAGTCTGGTATACCCGGATAACTGGTATATCAATCAGTTTTATGCAACTGCTTTGGAAAAGGCAGGGAAAAAGGATCTTGCCATAGTGATGTATAAAAAAAGCATTGCCGAGAACCCGAAGCAAGATGATTACTCCGCGAGCAGGATAAAAGCATTGGAAGCAAAATAGGTTTGAGTGAATTTATTTCCTGTCGCTTACTTTTTTAGATACACCATCCCAAAGGCGTTTGGAGACTACTTTTTCAAGCACTTCCGGCCGGTAGTTGCGACTGATAGGGATGCGATTGCTCTGGATGAAAATCTCATTCCCTTCAATGCCGTTTATTTTGTTGATGGCAACGATGTAAGATTTGTGAACGCGGATAAATGAACGTTGGTCCAGATTTTCCTCCAAACTTTTAAGCGATAGCATGGTGACGAATTTGCCCTTATCCGTGTAGATGTTCACGTAATTCTGCATGCCTTCCACATACTGAATTTCTTCAAAAGGTATCTTTTCGTACTTATTGCCGCATTTAATAAAAAAGTAATCGTCATCATCCTTCGATTGCTCCTGCTCCCTGTTCAGCAACTTGTGGTAATCCTGTGCTTTGGCAGCGGCTTTAAAAAAGCGTTCAAAGGTGATGGGTTTGAGCAGATAATCCAATACGTTCAACTGAAAACCCTCCAATGCGTAAGATGGGTAGGCGGTAGTAATAACCACCATAGGTGGTTTCTGCATGATCTTCAGGAACTCGATGCCATTCATCTTCGGCATCTGGATATCCAGGAATATCAAATCGACCTTTTGCTGATCGATCAGGTGTAATAACTCCAACGGATTTTCGCCAACTCCGCACAGGTTTAGGAAATCAACCTCCCGCACGTAGTTAGCAAGGCCTTCTCTTGCTAATGGTTCATCATCGATGATTACACAGTTGATCATTTATTCACTTATAAGTTGTACGGATGGGTTGATGGTGCTTGCAGACAATTGCAGGTCAAGCTTAACCGAAAAACTATCAGTGCTGTCTTGGATATCCAATTGATATTGGCCGGGATAAACAAGATCAAGCCTGCGCTGCACGTTTTTTAAACCGATGCCGCCATAGTTAATCACGTCACGAGATTCGTTCTTACCGGAGCTATTACCAACAGTAAAACTAAGTTGCATTCCGGTTAAAACCAGATCAATATTGATCCAGTTGGGCTCATTTTTATGCTTGGATACGTGCTTAAATGCATTCTCTACAAAAGTCATCAAAACAAATGGGGCGATGCCAACGCCCGATGAATAACCTTCATCGATATTGACATTAACTTGCAAATTAGGGTTCTGTCTAAGCTTTTCCAGTTCTATGAAATTCTCCAGATAAGTAACCTCTTTGCTTAAGGGAATTTGTTCGTCGTTACACTCATATAATTGGTGACGCAATAATTCCGAAAACTTAGCCAATGAGGACGAGGCCATATCCGGGTTTTTATGGATCAGGAAAAAAATGGAATTAATACTATTGAACAAAAAATGCGGGTTGAACTGGTATTTCAAAAACTTAAGCTCCGTTTCCAGCTTTTCCTTTTCCAGTGCTTGTTGCCGCCTTTGCGTTTCAATCCAGTTTTTGGTGAGTTTAATACTCATGCCTAACGTGATTGCGGCTATTGTCGATTTCAAAGGCTCTGTCTTGGCTGCATTATAAAAGCTGTTCAAGTCCCAGGTCATGCCCCACATTTTTTTTGCATTAGTACCGGCCAGCCAGGCACTAACAAAATACCCCGGCACGATTAGAAATGAAGAAGCGATTATAGTCAACGCAAGAAAAAATATATACCAGCTATATTGCCCTTTTTGCAGGTACCGTGGAATAAGGTAATACAAATTGAAATACACTGCGAAGGCCGGGAAGATTGTGTAAAAAAGGCATTTAGCCCAGAAGTACGAAAAATATTGTTCATGGGCAGCCTCATAAGCACTTCCCGTATATAGCGCCCATAGCACGTAATTATACAGCATCCAGAAAGGGATGTGGTACAGTTTGTATCGGATAAACCAATGCTGTTTCGGTTGCAAATCGGGCATTGTTAAAGGTAAGTCTATTAACGGTATTTATAAAACGTGCTATCTGAAAGGGGCCAAATAATTGACCAAATGCAGTTATAGGATGATAAGCAGCAAATGCGCTGTTTTAATAATTATTTAAGTGCATTTTTGAAAGGTTTCTGCATGTAATCAATTAAATATAACACTTCGTCAATCTATTTTTGAGCAGAATATAAGTGCATGTTCCTTTGGGTAAAACCAATGGATCACATGAAACAAATATTGCTTTGCCTGTTACTCTTAATCGTTTCCCGAACAGCATTCGGACAAATTACAGGGGGACTGAACGATCAGAATAGCCACGCTCTACCATTTGCCACTGTTGCATTATTGAAAAGCCCTGATAGTACCATTATTGTTAAATCGACCCTCACTGACAATAAGGGCGCATTTCAAATAGCAGATATTCCTGATGGGGGGTATTTCGTTCGAATCAGCATGATGGGTTATCAGACTTATAACTCGACCACTTTTGATTTGACTGCTGATAACAGGCAAAAAAACTTCGGCGTGATAGTACTAAACAATGCCAGCAAACAATTGAGTGGGGTGGTAATTAAAGCCGATAAACCACAGGTACAGCAAACAGCAGAAGGAGTGACGGTAAATGTACAAAACAGCATAATGACGCAGGGTAGCTCGGTGTTGGATGTACTGCAGCGGTCGCCGGGGGTCATAATCGATCAGCATAATAACACCATCTCGCTCAACGGAAAAACAGGTGTAATGGTGATGCTGGACGGACGGCTTATGCGTATGTCGATGGATCAGTTGATCACCTTGCTAAATAGTATGAGCGCTGATAATATAGCTCAGATAGAATTAATGAACACGCCCCCGGCCAAATACGACGCCGAAGGTAATGCGGGTATCATTAATATCGTCACCAAAAAGAACAAAAAGCGTGGGACTAATGGCTCGATAACGCTGACCGGCGGATATGGCATGTATGAAAAGGCTTCGGCAGGAGTTAATATTAATCATAATACGGGCAAAGTCAACCTGTATGGATCATTTTCCTATTGGCATAGCCACGACTATGGCTACCTGTACGCAAAGGGCTCGGACAATGCAGCCATAGTAGGCGGGCAGGAGGATTTCAGCTATACGGGTATCAGTAAGCCGATTTCTAATTATAGTGATGGCACATTAGGAGCGGATGTAAAGCTTGACACGTCAACCACCATCGGGGCCAGTATTTATTATGGGGGAGGTGGCACTACCAATCTTCCGCATAATTATGGCGATTACATTTTCCCGGATGCGCCGTCGCTTACTTATAATTCGCTTTTTAATAACACCAGTCACCTTGATAACGCCATCGCCAATCTGTACCTCGACAAACACCTGGTAGGGGAGCAGACTATTCGTACTGATTTGGATTACCTGTATTATTACACACGTTCACTATCCAATTCTGAAAGCTCTCTTACCGATAGCCTGGGTAATCCGGCTGGCAACTCCGGTAACCTTTTTTCACCAGTACAACGCGATTTTGGCAACACACGGATACAGGTATTGATCGGAAAACTGGATTATTCTAAGCAATTGAATAAGAAAATAAAGCTCGAAGCCGGAGCCAAAGCAACTTACAGCCGTACCAACGCCAACTCCGGTATCGAGAATCTGGAAAACGGTGTTTGGGTGCCTAACGTAGTAGGATCGGCTAATAACTTTATTGCCTATGAGACGATTGATGCAGGTTATCTCACCTTCAACATGCAGTTCGACTCGGTCACCAATCTTGTTGCAGGTGCCCGTTATGAATATTCACATAATTATACGGGTAAATCGGCTGATACCAATTACAGGGTCGACCGAAAACTGGAAAGACTTTTCCCTTCCATGTTTTTTTCAAGAAAGCTGAGCGATAATTCATCATGGAATTTATCTTACACAGAACGTGTCACCAGGCCATCGTATGATGACCTGGCGTCTTATATCAACTACAACTCCCCGACATCTGTTTTTACAGGAAATCCGCTATTGAAACCAACTATAACACGAAATCTTAAGTTTGGATACAATACTCATGGTTACCTGTTTTCTTTATTATTCAGTCGCGACGATGACCCCATTTTAGGGATCCAGGGTACACCCGGGCCGGTAAAAGGAGTGGTTTATTTACGACCGGAAAATGGCGACTGGCAAAACTCAATCACCTTGCAGGCGACCATACCAGTTAAAATTAACAATTGGTGGGATATGAATTATACATTTACCGGAGGATTGAGGCAATACAAAATCTCATTCACCCCACAACCTTTTGAGAAGACCTACCTGGCAGGTTCATTTAATTTCAGCGAGAACTTTAAATTTCAGCATGGTTTTTCAGCAGAGTTATCAGGTTATTACAATTCACCCTCTTACAGCTCCAATTGGCGGGCTTACAGTAATACAGTAGTAAACTTTGGGGTGAAAAAAGAACTTGGTAAAGGAAGTTTAAAACTATCAGTCGCAGATATTTTCAGAGGCAGCAGCTATAGAAGCGACCTGGGTTTTCTTACAACTGATGCCTTTAATAGCAAGGTACATGTAATTTATTATGGAGAATCACACGTGACACCAATTTTCAAGTTGACATATTATCGCCCGTTTGGCTCAAGCGGAAACAAGGATCAGCAGAAAAGAGACAGTGGAGCAGGGGAGGAACGGAGCAGATTATAGAAGGTATATAAAATAAAAATCCCCGGCCATTCACTACCGGGGATTTTAACCATTCTTCAAACCAATTAAAAATATTTAATCTCTTATTTATTAACCACGTAGTTATACGCAGGCATTTTATAGAAGGTTATATCTTTTTTGATTTTTTTTTAATTTTTTTTAAACGGGAAAATGAGCTTATAAATATTAAACCCGATCTAGTCATCAATATGATTCACCATATCAGATTTTATCCAGCCAGTTGTGTGTAGTTCGTTCATAGTTAAATACGTACAATGAAGCCAGCCGGGCTCAATTTTATCAACGCAAACGATATCACCTTTTATCAGAAAGCCTTTCCGTTTGGTTTTTTCATCGTCTTGAGCATAAAAGAACGCTTTATTGGCAACGATATAATGAATCTCGATCCATTGTTGTTTGCGATCAAGTGTAAATTCTACTGGTTCCTTAGTGAACGGCTGTGCCATCGAACAGCCTCCATGCTCATCCGGTAGTGAAATAGTTATTTTATTAGTAGGACACTTTTTAAGTGAACCTATTATCAGATCCTTATTGTCCAAAGGGAAATAGGTTCTGATTTTCGCTTGGTTTTTGATCCATTTTCCTTCGAGGTAAAAGATACATGAGAATTGTGGATGACCTTTTCCGTCGTCTCCCGTACCACTTTCATAAAAGCCTGTGATGAGTTTGGTTTTTGAGTTAAAAGCCAACTGTAACTCGTCATACTCGCCGGGAACTATTGTTGTATCAATTGTTTTTTTTTGTAAAATAATATCAGTACTATGTGATTTAGTATATCTATTACCAAGTAGACGCGGTAATAAAATCATGGGTAGATAGAATAATAAAGCTGTTTTCATAAGATTTAAGTTTTGCAGCCAAATATATCATAATGTCCATTTTATTTTCTCAATAGCAACTTAAATAATGGACGCATTCTACTTCTGAAGTGCGTAAAAAACCTTTTTTATTTTTTGCTTTTTAGTTTTGATTATTAATGATATATTTGCCCCTCTTTTTAGGAGAATAAAATACGATGAAAAAAGATCTGCATCCAAAAAACTATAGATTAGTTGTTTTTAAAGATATGTCAAACGACTACTCTTTCTTAACAAAATCATGTATCGATACCCGCGAAACTGTAAAGTGGGAAGATGGTAATGAATACCCATTGGTGAAATTAGAAATTTCTCACACATCTCACCCGTTCTACACCGGTAAGATGAAACTGGTAGATACCGCAGGACGTATCGACAAATTCCGCACCCGTTACGCTAAAAAGTAATTTTAGCTTCGTGATAAATTATTTACAGGTCTCCCGATACATCGGGGGACTTTTTTTATTTTTGCGCCATGGCAATTATTTTATTTGACGGTAATGCCCACCAAACATTACTGCCTTTAACGTATACCCGCCCTGTGGCCGATCTGCGTTTAGGTATCCTGACGGTTGCCCAAAAGTGGGCGAAATATTTGAAGCAAAGTTATTCTTTTCACACGCAGGGTTATTTAAGTGTTAAGTTCCCTATCAATATTAAAGCTGAAAACATATTCATTAACGGCGCTGTTTGCCCGGATGGACAATTATTAGAAGCCATAGATAAACTTTCACCAGGGGAAGCACTAAAATATAATGGTGAATTGATCGCTGTAAAGCTTTCAGAAAGCGATGCGAGAACTTTCGACCCGCAGGCTCAATTTGATCGTTCGATAGATTATACTGGTACGCCAGTCGTAATTAAATACCCCGAACACATCTTCAAGAACAACGATACCGAGCTAAAAAAAGATTTTCAGCTGCTAACCAAAGGTCGCACCAGCGCCGCTATCAGCTCAAGTAATACCATTATCGGTAATGATTTCTTTGCTGAGGAAGGCGCTGTAGCAGAATGTTCATCATTCAATACCACTAACGGGCCTATCTACTTAGCTAATACAACAGAGGTTTGGGAAGGAACGCATATCCGTGGTTCCTTTGCCTTATGCAATAACTCGCAGGTGAAGATGGGAGCCAAGATATATGGGGGAACAACCGTCGGTCCGTATTGCCGTGTAGGCGGCGAGATAAACAATTCCGTGATCTGGGGTTATTCATCTAAGGGGCATGAGGGTTATTTAGGAAACTCGGTAATGGGAGAGTGGTGCAACATTGGTGCAGACAGTAATAACTCGAACATGAAGAATAATTATGCCGATGTAAAGCTTTGGGATTATCCTTCGCAGCATTTCCGCGCTACAGGTCTGCAATTTTGCGGACTTATCATGGCCGATCATTCCAAATGCGCTATTAATACCATGTTTAATACAGGTACAGTGGTAGGGGTGAGCTGCAATGTTTTTGGCGCTGGTTTCCCGAGAAACTTTGTGCCGGATTTTTCGTGGGGAGGCTCACATGGATACGAAACCTATAGCCTGAAAAAAGCATTTGAAACCAATGAAAGAGCATTTGCACGCCGCGATCATCGTAGATTTGATGACGTGGAAAGAGATATTCTGAAAGCCGTTTTTGAACTGACGGAGGAGTACAGGCACATCGGACATTAATAATAATATAGTTAAATGGTTGATTGAGTTGATTAAGTGAGTAAGTTATTTCAATGTCAACCATTCAACTTAATCTAACATAATCAACTAAAAAATAAATCATGAGAAAAAAAATTGTAGCCGGAAACTGGAAAATGAACATGGACTATGAACAAGGCTTGTCTTTGTTTTCAGAAGTCATTAACATGGCGCATGACGAGATAACCGGTAAACAACACATCGTGGTATGCAGCCCGTTTATTCACCTGCATAGCCTGGTGCAATTGTCAAAAGGTAATACCAAAGTTTCAGTGGGTGCTCAAAACGCTCACCAGGCTGAGTCTGGCGCTTATACCGGCGAAACATCTGCTAAAATGATCCATTCAACCGGCGCTGAATATGTTATCCTGGGCCACTCGGAGCGCCGCCAATATTTTGGTGAGACGAATGAACTGTTAGCAAAGAAAACTGATACTGCTTTGGCTAATGGTTTAAAACCGATCTTTTGTATAGGTGAAACTTTACAAGAGCGTGAAACCAATGTTCATTTTGATGTGATCAAAACACAGCTGGAAGAAGGCGTATTCCATTTAAGCGCTGAGCAGTTTGGTAAGGTGGTATTAGCTTACGAACCGGTTTGGGCAATAGGCACAGGCGTAACTGCAACGTCAGCACAGGCACAGGAAATACATGTTTTCATCCGTGTAGAAGTTGCTAAGAAATATAACCAGGAAGTAGCTGATAACACCACTATATTATATGGTGGCAGCTGCAATGCCAAAAATGCTTGCGATCTGTTCGGTCAGCCGGATATTGACGGCGGCCTGATTGGTGGTGCATCATTAAAATCACGCGATTTTATCGATATTGCTAAGACGTTTAATTAAGAATAGTGATTAGAGATTAGAGATCAGTGATTAGTTGGATTGATCTCTAATCTCTAGTCTTCAATCTCTAATCTCTAACATGAGGAGCCTGCTAAAAGTACTTTTACCGCCTTTTGTCGGTTTTGTGGCGTATTTTCTGGCTGTGAGATATAGCTCGGTTTACTTTGCGCTGCGCATCGATAAGTTAGGAGAGGGAACCGTGGAAAGCTTTATGGCTTACTTCAAGTACTTTATGCCCTTGTTGTTTGTGGTAGCGATTCTTACCCAGTACCTGATCGTAGTGCCGGTGTGGAACAGGGTATTCCTCAAATCGAACACTGGAAAGTTTATTTCAGTACTGATCCTCTGCTTTATTTGTGTATTGTTCGCAGCCTTTATTAGCTATTGCATCTGGGACAGGCAATCACGCCCGTGGCATGTCGTTAAAGTTTGCGCATTTATGACCGGCGTACAATTGGTATACTGGACCGTGAACCTGGTTGTATTGTACTTCCTCACTAAAAAACCAGAGCCAATAGCTGAACAGACGGAACAACCGCCAGAATAAATCTCACGTCTCAAATCTCATATTTCACATCTAACAAAAATGAATTATTACGAATTGCTTTTTACCACCCATCCAATAGAAGATTACCAGCAGGACTTACTGATCGATATGCTTGCCGGAATCGGATTTGATACTTTTGAGGAGATAGAAGGTGGTTTCAAGGCATATATTCCTGAGGGGGATTTTGAAAAGGAGGCGTTAGAAGAAAATCTCGCACCTTACCGTGAAATGTTCAGCTTTAGTCATGAAGTGAACATCATTCAGCAAAAAAACTGGAACGAGGTTTGGGAAAGCAATTTTGAGCCAATCCAAATCAGGGACAGGGTCTATGTGAGAGCAACGTTCCATCAGTCTAAACCGGAGTTCCAGTTAGAGATTGTGATCGATCCAAAAATGGCATTCGGTACCGGGCATCATGAGACCACCTCCATGATGATGGATTTGATGCTTGATGCTGATTTCACCGGAAAGAACGTGCTGGATATGGGTTGTGGAACAGGCATTTTGGCTATCCTAGCAAGCAAACTTGGTGCGAAGGGTATTACTGCTATAGACTATGACCCGGTTTGCTATGATAGCACGATCGAGAACTCGACTTTAAATCATATTGATAATATCAAAGCCCTATGCGGTTCAAAGGAAGTGATACCGAATGTTCAGTTCGATATTATTCTGGCTAACATCAATCGTAATATTTTGCTTGATCAGATGGATCGGTACAGTGAAGTTTTAAAAAGCGGGGGAGAGATATACTTCAGTGGCTTTTATGAATCGCCTGATCTTGATATTATAAAGGAAGAGTCGGCCAAATATGGGATGACTTACGTCAATCATAAAAAGACCAAAGACTGGGTGGCTGCACGATTTCAGAAACAATAGTCGAGCAGGAAAATTTATTGAAGTTACCAAAGCAGAAGGAGGCTCCTATGGAGCCCAAATATCTTTATCGACACACGCTATAAACAGGTGACTCCGATGGAGTCGGCATTCTGCTGGCTGTAGCTCCATAGGAGCTTCCTGTTTATAGAAACAATAAATTTTTAGGCTCCGTAGGTGCCTCCTCTTTGAAAGTTATTTTCTTGATTTGAATTAATATCCCAGCGTAAAACGCTTCTTAATAAATTGACCTTGCTCCAATTCATCGACGATGGCAATCGCCATATCTTCAACAGAAATTTCCGATTTGTGATCGGCATCAAATACAGGCTGATCGGTCCCTAAACGGAATGCACCGGTACGTGTGCCAGGATGCAGGTTTATAGCCGGACTCAGGAATGTCCAATCCAGATCGCTTTCTTTCTTAATAATATTCAAATAATCACGCGCTGCAGATGCACCGGTTTTCCATTCTGCCGGGAATTGCGGACTATCAACCAATTGTACACCTGGTGCTATTTCCAAACTACCTGCACCGCCTACTACCAATAAACGTTTTACGCCCGAAAGCTTCACGGCTTCCTGAATTGATTCTGATCCTTTGATGAAATCGTCATACAGATTAGGGTTGGTCCAACCCGCGTTGAAGGTATTTACAACAGCGTCATGACCTTTCAGTGCTTTTGACAATGCTTCGGTGTCATATACATCGGCGGTTGTAAGGGTGAGCTTTTCGCTCTTTACGGTTATTTTACTGGTGTCGCGGGCAATGGCGGTTACTTCATATCCGCGGTTCAATGCTTCATTCAATACGGCTGAGCCTACAAATCCGGTGGCTCCGATAATTGCTATTTTCATGTTATGGGTTTGTTTAATTGTAATTAATTATGTTACAGTTTATATTAAAAAAAATTAATCGAATTTGTTAGCGAAATCTTCAATAGTAATACTACCCAGCTTTTTTAATAAGGTTTTGTCCAGATCATCATAAAGATCATCCAGCTTCTTGTTAATCTGCTTGCCAACAGGGCAATCCGGGTTAGGGGTATTCTTAGCTGCGCCCAGCACAGGTTGATTCTTTACTGCCTGGTATACATCAGCCAAAGTGATCTGTGTAGCCGCTTTAGCCAATACATAACCTCCACTTTTACCCTCCTTGCTGCTGATCAAGCCTAAATTACGCAGATTACTGATCTCCTTTCTAGCCAGTGCAGGATTGATATTAATGCTTCCTGCTATATAATCAGATGAGATCAGTTCGTCCCCCGTCTTGCTGAGCAAGGTCAGAATATGCAATGCGATTGGGAAACGTCCATTCATCTGTAATAATAAATATTACAGTAAAGGTAGATGTTCTTTTCGAACTACCAAAACACTTTATTATAAAATATTTGTTTTGACCTTGGGTCGACAATTGAGAGAAATTGCGTATATTTCTTATGGGTAAAACGCGTGTATTTATGATCATAAATAATATGTGTTTCAACTGCCAATTATAAAGCCTGACCGTCATAAATTTCATATCATTTTGCTTTTGATCCGATGATCAGAAGATAAAATGGCTAAATTTTATTGTCATGAAAACCTATATAGTCCCCATCGATTTCTCCGAAACTTCGGTTCACGCGGCAGAGTTCACGGCATTATTGACCAATCAAACCGATGTAAGCGACGTTTACCTGTTGCATTCATATCATGTATCCGTTTATGAAAGTGTATTGCCAACGCCGGACATGCTTATCCCAAGCGAGGAGGAGATAGAGGAGCAGGTGGTGGAAAGGACTAAGAAATTAGAAAATCTTCGTGCCCGGATACATAAACAGATGCGTGATGGTGTTACAGTGCATATTCGTATCAGTCGTTCAACGCTTGTTCGCGCCATTATCGAAACCATTGGGCAAGTGAATGCGGATATTGTCATACTGGGAAGTAATGGAAGCAGCGATAGCCATAACAGCCATATAGGAAGTAATGTGGTTAATATTTCTAAGTTGAGTCCCGTGCCGGTTATTGTGGTTCCTCCACTTTGCCATTATGAAAAGATCAAGCGGGTGGTTATGGCCTGCGACTTTAATAAGGTGAAAGATTCAGTCCCGCTGGAACCATTAAAGAGGTTGTTGCAGAGGCATGAGGTTGAACTGGAGGTAGTGAATATCGATAAAGAGGCCAAACACAAAAACGCCGACCCGGAGCAAATGGCAGAAGAGACCGCCTTGCATAGCATGCTAAAGGAGTACCATCCACGATATTATTATAATAATGAAAGCGATATTCTTAATGGTATATTGAGTTTTGCCAAAGGGCATCACGCGCAGATGGTTATCGCATTGCCACACAAATACAGCTTTTTTCAATCCTTATTACGCAGCAGTGTGTCTCAGCAACTAACTGTACATTGTGCTGTTCCTGTATTATTACTAAAATAATAATTATGGTAGAGACGCGATGCGTCGCATCTCAAAAGAATATATATTTTAAAGAAAGAAGCATTTTACGTTTATTTGTCGAAACTTTCTTAACAGTTTATATTTTTAATGCGGATACATTTCATCGCCATAGGCGGCAGTGCCATGCACAATATGGCGATTGCGTTACATAAAAAAGGGTTCCAGGTAACAGGTTCAGACGATGTGCTTTTCGAGCCGTCCGTTTCGCGGCTCTCTAAACACGGAATATTGCCCGAAGCTAATGGCTGGTATCCTGAAAAGATAACATCTGATATCGATGCCATTATATTAGGCATGCACGCCCGCGCCGATAACCCTGAGTTATTAAAAGCGCAGGAACTAGGCCTGAAAATATATTCATACCCTGAATATATTTATGAGCATTCAAAAAATAAGCTGCGTGTGGTTATAGGGGGGAGCCATGGAAAAACTACTATTACCTCTATGATTCTGCATGTGTTGAAGAACATAGGAAAGGACTTTGATTACCTGGTTGGCGCTCAGTTAGAAGGTTTTGATACGATGGTTAAACTGACGGACGAAGCGCCAGTTATTGTTATAGAAGGGGATGAGTATTTGTCATCTGCTATTGACAGGCGACCTAAATTTCATTTATATAAGGCCAATATCGGTGTGATCAGTGGTATTGCCTGGGATCATATCAATGTATTCCCTACGTTTGAAAATTATACCGATCAGTTCGGGATATTTATCGAAACTATACAACCAAATGGCAAACTGATCTACAGCGAGACAGATGAAGTTTTAAACGACCTGGTTAAAAAAAATAAATCCAGAGTTGAAAAATTGCCTTATCATTTGCCTGATTATAATATTAAAAATGGCATAACTAATATTATAAATAATAAGAAAGAATATCTGCTGCAAGTTTTTGGTGAACACAACCTGCTGAATATGGAGGCTGCCCGTTTGGTATGTGAAAGTTTAGGCATAAACTCAGAAGATTTTTATACTCAGATCAGTACTTTTAAAGGTGCGGCGCGCCGGCTTGAGCTGATTGGGAAAAATGAAAATTCGAACTTCTTTAAGGACTTTGCGCACTCACCTTCTAAGCTAAAAGCTACCATTCACGCGATGCGGTCTCAGTTCCCTGAGAGGAAGTTAATTGCCTGCATCGAGCTCCATACCTTCAGCAGTTTAAACAAAGATTTCCTCGGCGAGTATGCTCACGCAATGGATGATGCTGATGTGGCGATCGTTTTTATCGATAAAAAGACTTTTGAACAGAAAAAAATGGATCCGTATCCCGCTGAAACAGTGAAAGATGCGTTCGCAAAAGAAGATTTGACGTTTTATAATGACCCGTCAGAATTGCAGAAATACCTCGAAAATGTTGAATTAGACAACGCTAACCTGCTTATGATGAGCTCCGGAAATTTCGGAGGGATCGATTTGCAGGAATTATCAAAAAAATATTATAAATAATAAGCGTAATATTGATTTTTTAATTGTAACTTTATTAACTACTGAGAAAAACCTTATCTAAAGAAACAAAAAACATGAAGGCACTCGGAAAAAAGATCAGATTACTCCGCCATCAGAAAGGCTGGAGTCAGGAAGATGTAGCTAAAAAGCTCGACATCTCAATTCCTGCTTTTTCTAAAATAGAAACGGGCATTACCGATATCAATTTGTCCCGCCTGGAGCAGATTGCGATCTTGTTTGACATGACTGTGGTGCAATTACTCACTTTTAACGATGAGGAGCAGGATCAGAAATTTATTAACGAACTGGAAGTAGTTAATAAAAAGCTGATGGACCGCGACTCGGAAGTTATCGACTTGCAAAAGAAAGTAATTGAATTATTTGAAGAGCTAAGGCATTCAAAAGCTACTGCCTAAACCGCAGTTCTCCGTGCCTGACCCTAATTAAAAATATACCGCATCGTTAAATGCTTCTTGCCGAACACTCCGCCCATACTATGGTGGAGTGCGATCATTTTATCGTTAAAATCACCTACCCACGATAGCTCCAACTCATCGTATTGCTTTAACGGCAATATATATTCTTTTAGTTTGATAAATAAACCAGACTCCAGGCCATGTTTCTGGTACTTCTGTTTAGTCCCCATCACAATGGCGCGCATCCTTTTTACACCCTTCCATTTGTTGTAAACAAATTTAAGTTTGCCTATTAAGTTAAGCTTGCCATTTAGACCTTTGATCATTTGATTGGCATCCGGTAAGATCACTACAAACGAAGCAGGCTCACCATTCACATATGCAAACCAGATCAGGCGTTCGTCCATCAATGGTTTCATCTTCCTGAAACTTTCCAGTATCGTATCTTTAACTATTGGGACAAAATTTTCAAAATCTTTCCAGCCGTCGTTATAGATCTCCATAAAGTCTTCGGCAAACTTTTCTATTTGTGAGGCTTTCAGATGCTTGAATCCATAACCAGGCTTTTGAGCCACCCATTGGGCAATTTTGGTAAATCTTTCAGGGAAAGGTTTATGTGCATCCACATGATTGGTGATCTGCTCATACTGGGTTTTAAATCCATATTTCTCAAAGAAACCGACATAATAAGGAGGATTATAATTCATTCCATAGGAGGGTGGTACAAAACCATCAGCCAGTAATCCCCAGAAATTATCATTCTCTCCGAAGTTGATTGGGCCGTCCATGGCCTTCATGCTGCGGGCTTTAAGCCAGTCCTTCGCAGTATCGAAGAGCAGGAATGCTGCCTTTTCATCATTGATCGACTCAAAAAAGCCCATGCCTCCTGTTGGCTGCTCATAGTTATATGCTTTCTTTTCGTTGATGAATGCAGCAACACGACCGATCAGCTGACCACTATCGTCAGTCAATATCCAACGTGTACATTGCCCGTGTTTAAAGAATGGGTTTTTCTCCGGATCAAACACTGCTTCGATATCATTGTCCAGAGGGCATATCCAGTTTGGGTCATCCTTATAAATTATCCGGGCTACGTCTAAAAATGCTTTTTTATCTGCTTTTGTCTTAACCTCGGTAATTTTCATGCGGTATGGATATAAAAAAGCATCCAGTGTAAACTGAATGCTCTGAATTTTAAATATGCTCAAAAATAAGCTTTTCGCTATTAATAATCGTCGTCTTCGTCGTAACCTTCAAAGGATTCGTATCTTCCAAGGTCATCAAGAGGCATGTCAAAATCCTCGTCGTCATCATCATCTATAATCTTCTTTTTCGCAGGCAAATCAGTTGACTTGCCATCCGGTTTCTTGGCGGCCGGGCCTTTCGATGCGGTCGTTTTTTTAACTGGTTTTTTTGGCGTTCCCATTGCGACGATCTGTTTATAAAATATTAATCAAGATAAATTTAAATCAATTTAAATGCAAATTACGATCAGTTTTACAGTCGGCCTTTGCTATCTCAAAAATAATTAAAATCATTTTCAAAGAAAATACATTTAAAAATTATTCCGTTTGCTCGCCAATAGAGGCAGAATTGTCTGTAAACTCTTTTATCTGAGGTAATTCGTTCAGGTCATTTATACCGAAGTAATCCATAAATTGTTGGCTTGTGCTATATAAAATTGGCCGGCCCACAGTGTCCGACTTCCCAACGATAGTGATCAGCTCCTTTTCCAGCAGTTTCTGAATAGAGTACTCGCTGTTTACACCACGTATCTGTTCTATCTCCAGCTTGGTTACCGATTGTTTGTAAGCAATGATGGCAAGAGTTTCCAATGCAGCCGGGCTTAGCTTCTTTTTTGAACGTTGCAACTGCAGCAAGCTGATAACAGGGTGGTATTGCTTTTTGGTAAGAAACTGGTACCCGTTAGAGATATGGATCAGCTCGATGGCAAAGTTATCGTCCTGGTATTTCTTTTTGATGTTATCGAGACTTTGCATTACCTCATCTTTAGCAAAATCCCGCTCGAATGCGGATTGAAGGCAGTACATGATCTCTTCGATGCGGATGCTTTGCTCGGACGAGAAGATGAGTGCCTCTATATATAATTCGGGATTTTCCATTACTGAATGTCAGCTTTTAACGTATCAAATATGCAAAAAGATATGTTTAAAGCCGAGAGTTAATACAGTAGAAAACATTGTAACAAAATCCTCACAAGTGGGGAAAAATATTAGCGGGAAAAGCAAACATTGAGGAAAAAAAGTAATATGTGCTGGTAATTAATTCCCCATTTAATTAGAAAATAAAGTAATGGTTAACTTGTTTTATAGTAAAAAGAAGACTTTTTAAAATGTGGCACAAGATTTGGCTTATATTATATGACCCCCACAAAGGGCTGTTTTTCATAGGTAGATGTAGAGGCCGGAAACTGCGAGAGTAACCGGCCTTTCTTTTTGCTTAATGATTAACTAAAGAAACCTGATCACTGGTTAACCGGTTAACTGATCACTCAATAATTTATCACCTGCTCCTCAATCTGACTTGGAACTTCACGCCACTCATATTTCTGAGTACGCAGTTGAGGTTCGAAACCTGCTTCCCTGATAGAATCCTGAATTCCTTTGGCGGTAAAGCGATGTGGTGCACCTGCGGCAGAAACTACGTTTTCTTCGATCATGATAGAACCGAAGTCGTTAGCGCCTGAGTGGAGGCATATTTGGGCCACCTGCTTACCCACGGTAAGCCATGATGCCTGTATGTTCTTGATGTTGGGCAGCATAATACGGCTCAGCGCGATCATGCGGATATATTCGTCTCCTGATACGTTATTAGTGATACCACGAACTTTACGCAGCAAAGTGCCGTCGTCCTGGAAAGGCCATGGGATGAAAGCGATAAAGCCATGATTATCTTCAGGTTTTTCAGCCTGAACCTCACGGATCCAAACCAAATGCTCAAAACGTTCTTCGATTGTCTCGATATGACCAAACATCATAGTAGCTGATGTTGGCAAATTGATTTTATGCGCAGCGCGCATTACATCCAGCCATTCCTTACCACCGCATTTACCTTTAGATATCAGTCTGCGAACACGGTCGTTTAGTATCTCAGCACCTGCACCGGGTAATGAGTCTAAGCCTGCAGCTTTTAATTCACTGAGCACATCGATATGGCTCATATTCTCCAATTTTGCCACGTGGGCAATTTCCGGTGGACCTAATGAATGTAGTTTTAAAGTAGGGTAGAGTTCTTTCAGTTGCTTGAACAGATCAGCATAGAACTTCAGGCCAAGGTCAGGGTGATGACCGCCTTGTAACAAAAGCTGATCGCCGCCATACCGGAAAGTTTCTTCGATTTTCTTTTTATAAGTTTCTATATCAGTGATATAGCTGTCCTCGTGACCCGGACGGCGGAAGAAATTACAGAATTTACAGTTGGCAATGCAAACATTGGTGGTGTTCACGTTCCGGTCGATTTGCCAGGTAACCTTGCCATGCGGAACCTGCTTTTTACGCAGTTCGTTAGCCACGAACATCAGTTCGGAAGTAGGAGCATGGTGATATAAATGAACGCCTTCCTCGATAGTCAGGAAATCAAAATTCAACGCGCGTTGCAGCAAATCGGCTGTATTCATGTGGCAAAGATAAGGAGTTGGGGGATTGTTAGGGAACACAATCAATTAATTGACATTTTAATGTGCGATATTCTTTTCTTAAATTTAAGTGATGAAACCTAAAAGACTTATCATTTTTTCGAATATTTATTTCCCAGGGCTTATCAGTATCGTTTTACTGCCGCTTATAGGCATTATTTACTTCTATTTCTATCAGGTTAAATATGCCATGCCTGTAACATGGTTTGATAAGGCCGGTATTGAGCGTGTAAATAAACTCCATTCCACCGATGTTGATCTTGAAAAATTTAGGAGTTACACCAAAATATATTTGACAGGGGATCAATCCCACGATAAAAATGAGTTAATAAGATTACCATCCTTATTGGATAAATTGCTTGCAAAGGATGATACCAAAAACGGAATCAGCGTTTTTTTGGCAAGTAAGACCAGATATCAGGAGCTGGTAACTACCCTAGATATAGGTTATCGTTATCAGGCGCTCAGTGTTATTCCCTATTACAATAAGATTTTTATTTTCAAATTTGCGCACGATTCCCGGAGCCTAATAGCAGCAAGCGGTAAAGGCCTTCTTTTTGATGATTTGATTTTTATTACATACAGGGAAACATTTTTAGAGAAAGTAAAACGAACTTTTGACGATATTATTCCGTTATGGCCCATATTAATACCGTTTGGTGGTATGGTCTATTTTGGCAAAAGGAGGAGGAATAGTGGGGTTATGGCTCCGGTTTAACTTGTAGCCGGTACGCATCCGCCTCTACCCAACAACAGCCCCTTTATCCAACCGCAGCACTTTATCCACACTATCCGGTATTTCATTTTGATAATGTGTTACATAGATCAGCGTCACATTGCTCAGCTCACATATGGTATCTACCAGCATTTTAAAATGTAGCTGTTGATGCAGGTCCATTCCCTGGCAGGGTTCGTCGAATATCAATAGCGTCGGGTTTTTGATGAGGGCACGGGCTAATAAACACAATCTTTGCGCACTGGCTGGTATGTTTTTCAATAACACTCTGGCATAACGATCTATCTCCAAAGCTTTCATCCAACGTAAAGCTATCGCTGATTTCTTCGGATCGCTGGGACGGAATAGTCCCATGGTATCATAAAAGCCGGATTCGATCACTTGCAAACAGCTGTTATCTGTCGGAAAGTATTGGTATAGTTCGGGCGATACAAAGCCTGTTTTATTCTTAATATCCCAGATGCTTTCGCCTGTGCCACGTTTGCGGTCGAATAGAATGATATCGTTAGCATAAGCCTGCGGGTTATCCGCATTTACCAAACTCAATAAGGTAGATTTACCGGCGCCGTTTGGTCCTAATAATGCCCAGCGGTCGCCTTGCCTGATCTGCCAGTCTACATTTTTCAGAATTTCCTTTTCACCATAAGTGATATTGATGTTGCTCATCCGAACTATCCATTCGTAGGGTGGAATAGGGTTGATATTTAACAATGCCGACAGCTCCTCCGGGTCAAGGCTGCCTTTGTCAACCTTAGCAAAAGTAGATGAGTCAAAATCCTTAGCGGGTATTTGTTGGTCAATTATACCATTCTTAAGTATTGCCACATGGGTTATAGCGTCGGGAATTTCAAAAGGAGATGTCGCCATCACAACCGTTATTCCCGACGAGTTGATATCGGCAATTATCCGGTTAAATTCGGCACGAGTCTGTACGTCAAGCCCCGTAAGTGGATTATCCAATAAAAGTATCACAGGATTCTTGATTAATGCAGCAGCAATTAGCAGGCGTTTTGTTTCGCCATTTGATAGCTTAATTAGCTGCTTGGTTTTTAAGACTTCCAGGTTGAGCCTTTTCATCACCTTTGGCAAATCCCAATAGCCAGGCGTTTCTGAATAATGTCTAATCGAACCAAGATATTCTTCCACAGTCAAAGCATCTTCTGAATCCGACGAATTATAACGCTGCTGATAATAGAAATCGCTGGTATTGGACAGGTTTCGGAAATGATGCCGCGGCTCAACAAAACCTATCAATTTGTGAAATGTAAGGTGCGCATCGCTTGATTGATGCTCCTTCAAGTATTCCTCATGAAAATAATAATGGATACCGCCAGCTGAGATATGAAGTTTTCCTGCTATTATTTGTAGCAACGCACTTTTGCCGGAACCACTTTCGCCAATCAACGCCCAGTTTTCGCCGCGATTTATGGTAAAATTCAGATCGGAAAAAACATTGGTATTACCCAGTTTAAGGGTAGCATGATCGATAGACAATAAAGCAGTATTCATGGGTATTCGTGTATTGCGGGCAAGTTAGGGATTTTGTTGGTTGGTTGTATTAGTTGTAGTGGTTGTAAAGGTTGTAGTGGTTATAAATAGACATGAAATTTTCAACCTCTACAACATCTTCAACCTTTACAACCAGTTTAACAAACTTTCATCGCTCAACATTGTAATAGGATATATCTTACCTAAAAACAAGTATCTATCTATGAAAAAGTTAAACTTATTATTGCTGGCGATGGCATTATTTACCTTGAGCAGTTGCTCGGTTATTACGGGCATATTTAAAGCCGGGGTGGCTGTGGGGGTAATTGCGATCCTGGTAGTAGTCATACTCATTATCTGGATCATCTCCGCGATCACACGGAAGTAAAAACAAAAAGCGCTCCATGGCAAACCCAGGAGCGCTTTTTTTGTGTCTAAAAAGAATTATTTCTTTTTAGTAGTGTCTTTTTTAGCGGTGTCAGCACCCATTTTCATGCTAGTGTCTTTTTTAGCAGTGTCAGCAGGAGCAGCCATTTTCGCTGAATCAGCCATTTTAGCAGAGTCAGCCATCTTAGCAGAATCAGCAGAACCTGCAGCGCCCTTACCTTTACATGCAGCAGCAGAAACAGCGATAGCCAATGCTAAGAAACCAATTTTGAATGAATTTTTCATTTTAGTTTTTTTTAATAAGTGATTAATAGTTTTGCCTATTAATACTATAAATAAAAAAAGGTAACCCTTAATTTAAAATTAAATTAAAGATTACCTTCAAAAAAGTATAAAAAACTAAAAATCAGTACAGGAACTAAAATGAATTAGTACTGTTCAGAAATTATTTCTTTTTAGTAGTGTCTTTTTTTGCAGTGTCAGCAGGAGCAGCAGTTGCAGCTTTAGCAGTGTCTTTCTTTGCAGTGTCAGCAGGAGCAGCCATTTTAGCAGAATCAGCAGATTTAGCAGAATCAGCAGAAGAAGCAGTTGAGCTACCTTTGCAAGCAACAGCAGAAACAGCGATAGCAAGAGCTAAGAAACCAATTTTGAATGAATTTTTCATGTTAAAGTTTGTTTAATGTTTTGCATTAATACAGCAAAACAAAAAAGGTAACCCATCAATTTTGAAAAAATATTAAATTATTTGTGCGATTGACATAAAATGCAATTTCACCTATAAAAAAGGGGCAGTTCCCTGCTGTGGAACCACCCCAAACTATAACACGTATTCAAATTGGTTGCTATTTTTTAACGCTATCTTTCTTTACGGGTTCAACCGCTTTTTTTGTTGTGTCGACTGTTTTTTGTGTGGTGTCAATTGTTGTTTTAGGTGAATCAATCTTTCCTTCAGATTCGCTTTGTCCCTTATTTACACATGATGAGCATGATGAAATTGAAAACATAATTGCTGCTGCCAGTACCCCGATTCTTAATGAAGTTTTCATAATTTAAATGTTTAATTTTTACATTGATACATCAAAATCAGGAAAGGTAACCCGGCAAAAAAATATAAAAAAAGGTAGCCCAAAAACGGGTTACCTTTTACAATTGAACAGAATTAATAGCCTAAATATTACGGCTTTTTGGTCGTATCCTTTTTAGTTGTATCTGTTGTCATTGGCGCTTTCTTGGTGGTATCAACTACGGTTGTTTTAGTCGTATCAGTTGTTGATACCTTAGTTGTGTCGGTAGTGCTGGTTGAATGTGTACCACTGCAAGCTGCGAATGAACCGGCGATAAGCACGGCTAAAATTAATTTACTGATGTTTTTCATGTTGTTGATGAGTTATTTAAATGATTGAATTAAAATTGGGATGCTAAACACAAGCAGATAACTTTATTACTTTTAATTTTGTTTTTAAATAATTTGCAATTAATGGGTTACAATTTCGCTTAAACAGTATTAATAGTGAGTACAGAATCAAAGAGTTCAATACCAACCGATAGCGAGATTGTTTTTGGCATCCTTAATAACTCGGAAAATGCAATAAAAAGGCTATATGTGGCCTATTTTCCGATGGTGATGCAGCTGATACTAAACAACAATGGAACGCCGGACGACGCCAAGGATATTTACCAGGAGGCGATAATAGTTCTTTATAATAAAGTTAAAAAAGGTGATTTTGAGCTGAACAGCAAGCTGAAAACTTTTATTTACTCAGTTTGCCGTCGCCTTTGGCTCAAACGACTGAGCCAGATGAACCGTTACGGCGGCGATATTCATGATTTTAATGATTATCTGCCCGTAGAGGATGAAGTAGAGGAGCAGGGGGAACGGGATATTCAGTTTACAAAAATGCAAAGCGCCCTGCAGTTATTGGGCGAACCTTGCAAAACTATCATAGAGGATTTTTATATCCACAACAGATCGATGCAGGAGATCTGTGAGAGTTTTGGTTATACCAATGCGGATAACGCCAAAACACAGAAGTATAAATGCCTGCAAAGGCTGAAGAAATTATTTTTTCAGCAGAAATAAGGAGAAAGAAATGAGAGACGAGCAACTTATAGAAGCAATTGAACGCTACCTCAGCGGCGAAATGAACGCCGATGAGCGGAATGCGTTTGAACAACTTCGCCGTGAGAACGCCGAATTGGATACCCGTGTTATCGAGCATCAGCAATTTACCGGTCTGTTAAAACAGTACGGTGAGCGTGTGGAATTGGAAAGACGCCTGAATGCTATTCACCAGGAAATAGACGTGCATGCTATAGCCGAAGAAGTAACTGTTCACCCATCATGGATAGTACAGCTGTGGCGCGATCACCACTCAAAAATATCGGTGGCTGCATCAATTGCTATTTTCGCTGTTTTGGCGACGCTGTTTTTTACCGGGTATCTGAACAACAACAATTCATACACCGAATTGAGCCGTGAAGTGGGCCGTTTGAACCGTTCGACAACGGATATGAAAAAGGATATCAATGCGATAAAGAAGGGCCGTGTAATTGCTGCTCCGGATAAATCAAGGGGAACAGGCTTTGCTATAACTTCAAACGGATTAATTGCGACAAGCTTCCACGTAGTAAATGGCGCTGATTCTATTTATATTCAGGACGTTTCAGGGCGCTCGTTTAAAGCAAAAGCGATTTATAATGACCCGCAGAGCGATGTATCAATTTTGAAAGTGATTGACACTACTTTCAGAAACCTGGGCCAGATACCTTATACCTTCAAACATTCAGAAAGTGACCTGGCTGAAAATGTATTTACTTTCGGTTTCCCACAGGATTCACCGGTTTATGGTGATGGCCGGCTTACTTCAGCAAGTGGTTTGAATGGCGATACACTGGATTATGAAATCTCGGTTCCTATCAATCCCGGAAATAGCGGTGGTCCGTTATTGGATAGCAAGGGTAACATAATAGGTATAGTAAGAGCTAAGGAAACCCGTCTGGAAGGTGTTCACTTCGCACTGAAATCAGGTTACTTATTAAATGCCATAAAAAACATTCCTGAGGATTCTTTAACCAAAGTTCCTGTTCTAAACACTGAGAATGCGCTGGCTAAGCTGACCCGTCAGCAACAGGTTAAAAAGATAAAGCCATATGTGTTTATGGTGAAAGTATATTGATGTGCAAATGCGTGGATGTGCAGATGTGCAAATGATTTTTTGATGTGCGGATGTGTAAATATGCAGATGTGCAAATGATAAACAAAAAATGCTCTTCCAACGAAGGGCTTTTTTTTGTCTGAACCGTTGATTTTAGTGATTAAATGATTTCGTTGATTATTGGTCCTTCATCTGCACATCCTCTCATCTGCATATCTGCACATTTACCGGTCCACTTCTCCCAATACAAAGTCAATAGACCCGATAATAGCAATCAGGTCGGCTATCATGACGCCTTTGGAGATGGCTGGTAATACCGATAAATTACAGAAGCTTGGTCCGCGGGATTTTACGCGGAAGGGGATTTCTGAGCGGGCATCATTATGTATAAAGTAGAAGCCTAATTCGCCTTTAGCACCCTCGCCGCGTATATAAAAATCCTGAACTTTTGGCGTGATCTTTCTCGGCATTTTAGCACGGGGATCAAAGTCAGGTGTGCGTTTTAATTCTTTTTGTAAGCGATCAAGACATTGTTCAACAATCCTGAGTGATTGGTCTATTTCATCCACACGGACTTTATAGCGGTCCCAGCAATCGCCTATGGTACCCATTTCTCCTTTGCCTATCGGAACGTCAAATTCTAACTCCGGGTAAACAGAATAGCCATCTATGCGTCGCAGATCCCACTTTAAGCCTGAGCCACGCAGCATCGGCCCGGAGCAGCCATAATTGATCGCTACGTCCATTGGCAACACGCCTACATTTGCTGTGCGACTGATGAATATCTGGTTGTTGGTCAACAGCTCATTTAGCTCAGTTAGCTTCGGCTTGAAATAGTCTACGAATTCGCGGCAACGCTCCTCAAAACCAACGGGAAGATCGTAAAACAATCCACCTACCCAAATATAGTTGTACAGCATACGAGAACCCGACGCCCACTCCAGCATCCCCATTATATGCTCCCTGTCACGGAAACACCAAAGAAAAGGTGTAAAGGCACCTATATCGATACCGTAAGTGCCGATAGCAATAAGGTGTGATGCAATACGATTAAGCTCGCAAACCAACACACGGATATATTCAACACGTTTCGGGATATCTTTATCAATGCCCATCATCCGTTCAACGCCCATCGTCCAGATGTGGCTGTTGTTCATGGATGCCAGGTAGTCCATGCGATCGGTGAAGGGGATAGTTTGCTGATAGGTCAGTGATTCAGCGTGCTTCTCAAAACAACGGTGCAGATAACCCATGTGTGGGATCACCTCTTTCACAATCTCACCATCGGTGATCAGCTCCAACCGTAAAACGCCGTGCGTTGACGGGTGTTGTGGACCCATATTCAGCACCATTTCCTGGGATGCTGCCTCGGCTATTTTTTTGTTGTAGAGCTCTAAAGCTTCTTCGTATTTTGAGTTTGTGATGTTCACCTTGGCTTATTAATCTGACCGTCATTGCGAGGAACGAAGCAATCCCCGATTAGCAGAGCGGCTATGCAAGTTCGTCACCATTCTATTCGCCCTGTATAGTTTGGAATTGCTTCGTTCCTCGCAATGACGTATTAAATATTAGTCTATTTTTATCCCTTTATAATATTCAGCATTTTTATAGTCTTTTCGCAACGGAAACCCTCCCCAATCGTCTGGCATTAAAATACGTCTCAAATCCGGGTGCCCTTCAAAAAATATACCTTCCATATCAAAAGCTTCGCGCTCGTGCCAGTCGGCAGAATGATAAACACTTGAGACAGTTGGGAACGATGGCAAATTATCTAAATCCCGGTTATTCTCCTTGCTGATTTTTAAAGTTAGCTGCGTTTGATAGGGGATAGATGCCAGGTGATAAACCACACCAAAACGATTTGCTTCAACGCCATAATCTACACCACTCAGGCACGAGAGGAAATCAAAATAAGTTTTTGGATTATCCCGCAGCTCTAAACACACGTCTGCAATACGATCAGGATCGATCAACAAGGCTGGTTGTAAGCCCGTCGTTTCTTCCCCAACAATAACGCTCTCACCAAGTTTCTGAATAAGAATGGATTTGATCTCTTCGAGGTTCATGGCGCCAGGCGTACTTTTTTCCAGTTTTTGTTATCGACTTTTTTATAAAGGATACGGTCATGCAATCTGCTTCTTCGTCCCTGCCAGAATTCAATTAATCTTGGTTTAAGAATATATCCTCCCCAGAAAGATGGTTTTGGGATTTCCTGATCACCATATTGCACATCTGCTTGATTGAATTTGCTTTCCAGTACATCACGATCAGCAATCTCCTGGCTTTGTGGCGAAGCGACAGCACCCAATTGGCTGGCCCTTGGACGGCTATGAAAATATTGCTCCGAATCTTCCCGGCTTACCTTTTCAATCACACCCTCAATCCGAACTTGCCGTTCCAGACCCGCCCAAAAGAAAAGGAGCGAGCCCAACGGGTTCTTGCCGATTTCTTTTCCCTTACGGCTCAGGTAATTGGTATAAAAAACAAAGCCATCATTATTAAAACCCTTTAGCAGTACTATCCTGGCAGATGGGCGACCGTCAGTTGTTGCTGTAGCCAAGGTCATGGCCGTTGGCTCGGTAACTTCTGCCTTTAAAGCTTCGTTAAACCATTTATCGAACTGTTTTATCGGGTCGGCATGGGTGTCGGTTTCAGATAATGAAGCCGCCAGATATTCGGATCGTATATTTTGTATGTCAGCCTGGTTCATTGTTGCAAACTTACAAATTAATTGTACCGTATATTAAGCAGGTATTTTTTAATTTAATAAATGAACCTATTTTTACGTTTATATGTTGTTGTAACTATATCTAATTATTTATGCTAAGTGCTATTTCACCGGAGTCGGGACGTTTATTGATATCGGAACCTTTTATGATCGACCCCAATTTTAAGCGGTCGGTTATATTGCTGACAGAATATGGCAGCACAGGTTCTATGGGGTTTGTGTTGAATCACCAGAGCGAATATATGCTGGGTGACCTGCTGCCTGATTTGCCTTATTCAGAGATGCCGGTTTATGTTGGCGGACCTGTAGGCGAGGATACACTGCATTTTATACACTGCTGCCCCGAAAAAATTGAAGATGGCATTGAAATAGCCAATGGTGTTTACTGGGGCGGTAATTTCGAAACCGTGAAAGAACTGGTATCAAATTACCAATTGAATGATAGCGAAATCCGTTTCTTTACCGGCTATTCAGGCTGGACCCCCGGACAATTAGACGATGAGATAGCCGAAGACACCTGGATAGTAACCGATAAGTTTACTGCTGAAATTATATTCTCACACGACGATCAGAACATCTGGCGCCAGGTGATCATTAGCATGGGGCAGCGTTACGCGCATATCGCTAATTTTCCGGAGAACCCTGAGATGAATTGATGTTTAGTGATCAGTTTATCAGTTAACCGGTGATCAGTTAACCGGGCTTTAATCATGGGTGTTTTCTCTTCTTGGCCACTGATTAACAAGTCACTGGTTAACTATTTCAAAACTCCAAATCAACAATTCCTCTCAAAGCTCTTTTGCCCGATTCGGTAATTCTTATCACTCTTTTTTCCTCATGCCTTACGATCCATTTCTGTTCTGTCATAGCATGATAAACAGCTGCACCGAGAGTTCCGGCAAGATGCGGTTTCTTCTCCGTCCAGTCTAAACAAGCATAGGCATATTTGCGATGAGTTGCAGTAATATTTGATAGATCGACACCAAAACTCTCAAATGTTTTTTCAGCGTTGATACCTAACGAAATCTCTTTTGAAAAATAAGCCGGATCAACAATCGGTTGGTTATAAATAATAGCCCCTTGATTAACCAGGGAATTGAAAATAGAAACACCTAATTTACCTGCCAGGTGATCATAACAAGTTCGCGCTAATGCGATCTTCTTAACAGGGCTTTTAGGATTAGGAGCAGATTTTTGAAGATTCTGAAGTAGCTCGATCAGTTGCGCAGCATCAGGGCTGGCAATTTCATAGCTGTTGCGCCGCCCCTTACTTATTTTACGTATGAGGTTGGCTTTGCATAATACAGACAAATGATTGGATAAGTTGCTTTGCGAGATATCCAAATGCTGCTGCAACTCGGCATAAGTAGCTTCACCGCGGATAAGATAGATCATCACTGATAACCGAACAGGATCTGCTATCGCCGAAGTTATGCTGTATATATTCAAGTCGTTCATGCACAACAAAGGTACAGGCTGGACATATTGATTATATCAGTGAATTGTGATCAGTGATCGGTTAACCAGTGGTTAGTTAATCAGGTTTCCTGATTACCGGTTAACCGATCACTGTTCAACTGATTAACTAACCCTCCATTTCCCTGGCCGATTCCTCTACCTTCTTCTTGAGGTTCTCTTTGTAGTCGATCAGGTTTTTTACAATATTTTCGTCAGCAGTGGATACGATCTGCGCTGCCAGGATACCCGCATTTTTTGCAGCATTGAGTGCCACGGTCGCTACGGGAATACCATTTGGCATTTGAAGGATAGACAGGATAGAATCCCAACCGTCAATAGAATTGCTGGACTTAACAGGGACACCAATTACCGGCAAATGAGTTAGCGAAGCTACCATTCCAGGTAAATGCGCTGCACCGCCTGCTCCGGCTATTATCACTTTTAAACCACGATCTGCAGCTGATTTAGCATAGCTGAACATGCGCTCCGGTGTGCGGTGTGCCGATACTACGGTGATCTCATAAGGGACACCTAATTCTTTTAAAACATCTGCTGCATCCTGCATCACGTTCAGGTCAGACTTGCTGCCCATGATGATGCCTATTTTGGGTTGATTCATTGTATTAATATTTTAGCGTCATTGCGAGGGACGAAGCAATCCCGAACTATACAGGGCGAATAGAACGGTGTAAAACTTGCATCGCCACTCTGCCAATCGGGGATTGCTTCGTCCCTCGCAATGACGCGTTGTTGGATATTAGCTTATGACCTTCAAAGTCTTCTGCACAAACCTCGCCTTTTCAATCGCTTTTTCCCTGTCGGAATCTACTATAGTAACGTGCCCCATTTTGCGAAAAGGTTTGGTTAAGGCTTTTCCATATAAATGTATATAAACACCGGCACATTTCAGTACTTCTTCAATGCCTTTGTACACGGCGGGGCCCTCGTAGCCTGCTTCGCCAAGAACATTGATCATGATAGCATGATTAAGGCAGGCGGTATCACCCAAAGGCTGATTAAATATAGCCCGTAAGTGCTGTTCAAATTGCGAAACCACATTCCCTTCAATACTTTGGTGGCCGCTGTTATGCGGGCGTGGCGCCAGTTCATTTACCAGTATCTTCCCGTTTTTATCAAGAAACATTTCGACCGCCAGTAAACCAACAATATTCAGGCATTCGGCCACACGTTTCGCAATGCGTTCAGCTTCCTGGTGTACTTCAAATGGCAGGGTAGAAGGGGCTATCAGGAATTCAACCAAATTGGCCTGCGGATTAAACTCCATTTCCACCATCGGGAAGGCTTTTGTTTCGCCATCCTCATTGCGGGCAACAATGACTGCTATTTCCTTTTGAAAATCAACCCAGCGCTCTATCAGGCTTGGCTCTTTGAATGCCTTTGACAAATAGGACTCGTCAATCACCTTATAAACGCCCTTGCCATCGTAACCGTCGCGACGCAACTTTTGTATATACGGGAAAGGAATATGGCTAGCCCTTAACTTTTCTGGTGATGAAATAACCTGGAACTCGGCGGTCGGGATATCGTTTTCTTTGAAGAATTGCTTCTGCAAACCTTTATCCTGGATCAATCGGATAATACGAGGTTGCGGATAAACCAGCACACCTTCTTTTTCCAGTTGCTCCAAAGCATCTACGTTTACTTTCTCAATCTCGATAGTAAGCAAGTCTACCTTTTTACCAAAATTATAAACTGTTTCATAGTCGCCTAGCGAGCCGACCACAAATTCGTCGCAAAGCTTTTTACAAGGCGCTTCGCGGTCCGGGTCGAGTACTTTTACCGTTACGTTATAATTAATGGCTTGTTGTATCAGCATGCGTCCAAGTTGTCCGCCGCCTAAAATTCCGAGTCTGAGGTCTCCGTAAAATGCTTTCATTTAATGATGCAAGTTTACCTAAATTTTTTTAAACCTTATTTTCTTGTCCCGATGGCGCCTTGTTTCTTCCTGGTTATCCGGTAATAGAAAATGCAATTGGTGAAAAAGAACACTGCACCGGTTAGCAGGTCAGATGTTTTTGTTAGTGGATCAGTTGCCACAAAAAATACTGCAGCGATAAACAGTAACGAACCTTCAAAGTAGAGCAGGAACCGGCTCAACGTGCTGTTCCAATAGTTAGGATAATACAGAAACAGCATCGGCAGCGACATCACAGCAATGATAATCCCCACAAAAAATGTGCGTTCCATAATCAGCGAAGCCGCATGGGCATAATCATGTTCGCCGGAGCGGGTCAGGATAGCATAATAAATACAGTTAATCGCAACGGAAACAATGATGGCGATCAGTACAGTCTTTAGAAGAATAATGGGCAAACCTTTCATAGATGTAGAATAATACGAAGCAAAATTAAGGCAATTATTCCTTATCGGTCTTAATTCAATGTCACAAGTATATTATACAGATGGTTGGCCCGGTTGAGTGCTCTTAGCCATTTCATGATCCGCAATTAGCGCCACCGGCAAACCAACGCAAATGATCAGCGCGAAAATCCCTTTTAACAGACTGATCAACTCCAGGTGACCGTGACCTTTAGGGATGTTCGTCATTGGCAGCACCACATAATTCATGATAAGCCAAATAACAAGACCATATATTATGCCGGTGATGTATTTGTTTTTCAGAATTTTTACCACAGTGGGATATAACCAAAACAAGGTGACTGTAAAGCATGCAGCGATAAGATAATGAAAGATCAGCCCCCACAGAACCATAGAGGTGCCGCCAGACATTGCCTCCTTACCATACCAACCACTCGCAATAAACCTAAAGATAACGGCTGGCGGAATTTTATAACTGATCAATATAGCAGCAAGTGCATCTAGCGTGCCGGTTAGCAAACAAGTTTGAACGATAGTAACGAATTTACTTTTCGGGCGTCTTTCCATTTGGGTAATATTTTGATTGAAGATAGGTAAAGAGCATAGATAAATGCGATTGCCTACCGATGTAAATTCATTTTAATAAAATTATTGTGCTGACAATCAAATAATTAATAGATGAATTGTGTTTTTATAGAACTATGTATTGCATAATACTATCTAAAACACATATATTTGAAATAATAGAAAATAATTAAATCAAAAAAATATGAAAACGATCCTTATTACACTCTTCCTGCTGGCAGCCGGCAGTGCAATGAGTTTCGCGCAATGCGATAAAAAAGTGACCCTGGTTTCTTCAAAGACCGAGCACATGGATGCAGACGGTAACTTAAAGAATACCGATGATGAGAAAACAACTGTTGAGTTTAACAGTACCGACATAACGGTGACGGTATCTCATGATGGTGGCGATGGCGATAAAATGACCGGCAAAGTTCATTCCACTGTATGTACCTGGCAGGTACCGTTTAAAACCGGAAAAACACTTTTAAATGTCACTCTTAATCGTAGCGATGGTCAATCCCGTGATTTCGCGGTAATCATAGAAGGCAAAGACGGAAAAGTTACCCTTCGGGCAGAAAGTAAAGAAGAGCCTGATGATAAAATTGCACTCCCGGCAGATAAGTTTGAGGAAGTGAAATAAGTATAGCGTCTCCCATTTTCTATATATGTCAAAGGCACTTGCATTAAATGGCAAGTGCTTTTTTATGTGTAGTTATGCACTGTAACATATAATTTACATGCGGTTAAATATAGTTTTAAACTAAATGTTTTTTAATTTTCTCAAACCATTTCGAGCTTTCAAAAGTTAAGGTGGTATAGAATTTTTTGAGCGATTATTCGTTTCAGAAAAATAATTGCTAGAATTACTTAACATTAACGAACATTAACTAAACATGAAAAAACCTATTTTAATTGTTGCTGCATTATTAACCTTTAGCGTATTTGCGACTCAATCATTTGCTCAAACTGCACCTGCTGCTCCGGCTACCGCTGCTCCTGCTGGTGGAGGTGATGTTGTTGCTTCGGCCACTTCATCTGATAACTATACTGCATTTTCAATAGCCTTGCGTGCTGCTGGTTTGACTGAGACATTGGAAGGGGCTGGTCCATATACCATTTTTGCACCAACAAATGAAGCATTTGGAAAAATCCCTTCAACTCAGCTTGATGCCTTGATGAAAGACCCTGCAAAGCTGGCTGCTGTAGTAAAAGGCCACATTGTAAGCGGCAAACTGATGAAGGCTGACGTAATAAAAGCGTTGACTACCGGTAAAGGTAAAGCCGTTTTAAAAACACTCGACGGGCAAGATATTACATTGTCAGTTGCTAACGGAAAATTACAATTAGCGGATGCCGCAGGCAATACCGCATTAGTTACTGGGTTTGACCTGGCTGCATCAAACGGTGTTATCCACGGTTTGAACGGCGTACTTGTTGGAAAATAATCTGGAGTAAACAAATTTTTCTCTAGCAAGCCCGGACTAAGCATCCGGGCTTTTCTTTTTTGCAATAGGTATCCAAAAATACTTTTGTTCATCAAAAACTATTGCCATTTTCTGAACGTTATATAAACAGTTTATTCCCTTGAGCGTAAGTTTCTTGTAATTTCGTTTAATGCCCCATAATCAGCTTAAGGACGCAGCTTTTTTACTTTTTATTTTTGTTTAAAAAGAGTTGCCGAAATACTTGATTATTAGGTAATGTTTTCTTTATTTTTAATCCCCCATGGCCCATTCTCTGAACATCATCGAAATTCCGGCACTGATCTCAAAAAAGGTCGTGAGGAAGATCGTGTTTGCAGAGTCTGGATTGAGTGTGGAAAAGCCATTAAATATCGATGGCGGCCTGTTTATTCCCTGCGAAAATATTGCCGGTTTCCGGTTTGGAATTAAGGACATGCACATTTTTGACATGACCTTTTGCCGGAGATATTTTATTGAAGTAAGGGACTACCAGAATAAAGTATATCGCCTCAAACTTAATAGTTACTATGGATTTAAGCGTGAGGCCTACTACAAGGTATGGGCAGAGGCGCTGGATTATTTCTGGGATTTCTATATGGAGAGCCAGTTGAGCTTTTATATGGAATTATTTAATATCCGGCAAACCTTCGAACTGTCGGGTGTAACCTTTCACGATGATGGAATAAGCTGGGACGAGGATAACCGATTGAATTGGAACGAAATAGCAGTAAGCAGCTATCAAACTCACTTCGTAATCCATCATCTTGAAGATCTTACACGTTCTAAATGCTGCGTTTTTTCTATCCATTGGAATGCAGTTGTATTGCAGACCCTACTCAAAGAGATCATAAAAAAACCGATCAGGGCCCGCAAGTCTTCCTGGCTGTAAAACCTGTCTTACTACTTTAGATATTCTCCGAGATATTCGAATATTTTCTGCCTTATATTTTCCGCATCGAACATAACGCCGTAATGTGGTGCGTTAGGCACGATCATTAAGTCATTTTTTACACCCACAGCTTTTAACTTTTCGCTTAGTGTGATCGCCTGATCAGGGTTAACCGATTCATCCTTTTCGCCCTGAACGATTAGAAATGGAGGATCATTCTTATCAATATAACTAACAGGACTGGCCTTTTTTGCTTTGACCTCATTATCAGCAACCGTACCGCCAAGCAATAAAGTAATGGGATTGCGCGGATCTTTCGAATCATGACCTTTAAGAGTTAAGAAATCTATCGGGCCATAAAAATCTAAAACAACCTTTATTTTGAAGTGCGGCTTTTTGCCGTCGGCATAAAAATCTTTTACATCATTGTTGTTCGATAAACCAACCAGGTTAGCCAGGTGACCGCCTGCCGAAAAGCCGATCAGTGCCATACGGCTTTTATCTAACTTATACTTATTAGCATTTTGGTACAGGAACTCAAGGGCTTGGTTGCAGTCTTGTATCTGTGCAGGGAAGATAGCCATGGTGCTCCACCTGTAATCAATTGAAGCTACAGCATATCCCTTTTCGATAAATTCTTTAAGAGTACTTTTCATATACCCCATGTCGGCATATTTATCGTTCGACATCCAGGCACCACCATGTATCCAAACAACTACCGGGTAGGTTTTTTGACCTGTTGACGGCACATAAACATCCAGCAAATGCTTTTTTAGGGTATCATTAGCATAAGGGATATTATTATAGTGTTCTGTCCCGGCAGGGAAAACATCTTTGACTGGGTTGAAGTTTTGTGCGGAGATTTTTAACGAAAGAAAAGCTAAGCCGAAGAAAAATAGAGTCCTTTTCATAGGTGGTTGGTTTACCCGATGAATATAGGCATATCAGCTTATTTAAGCAACTTCGGGAGTGGTGGTCTTGTTAGTTTTACCGAAAAGTTTTTCGCCTTCTATTTTCTTTTGAAGTTCGATTATAGCGCCGATCAATGCCTCAGGGCGCGGAGGGCAACCTTGTACATAAACATCAACAGGTATAACCCGGTCGACGCCCTTTACCACATGATAACCATGCTGCCAGTACGGACCGCCGCAGTTAGAGCAGGAACCCATGGAAATCACATATTTAGGTTCGGGCATTTGTTCGTAAAGACGTTTAATGCGCTCAGCCATTTTGAAAGTTACCGTACCTGCAATGATAATCACATCAGCTTGGCGTGCAGACGGACGAGGGAAAACGCCAAAACGGTCCATGTCATACGTTGATGCAAACGAACCCATCATTTCAATGGCACAGCAGGCAATACCAAAACTCAATGGCCAAATGGATGACAAACGTGCCCAGTTGAGCAGGTCGTTCATTTTGGTCACCACCACGCCGCCGGTTTCATTCATATTCTCAGGATTCATTGCCGGGCTTTTTAAAGGTTGGTTTAAACATCGGTTTTCTTATCGGGGGTGGGGTGTCGGTTGTACTAGTTGTGGCGGTTGTATTATTTGCACTGATTGCAGCAGATGGTGTTGCCGCGGTTGCGAGACTGAATTCTCTTATCGCATAGCTGCTTTGCTGTTGGTTCAGCTTCTCGTATAATGAAACGGGCACTTGCGTGCCTACTGTTGGTTTAACAGGGTTCGGTTTTATCCAGTCTAGGTCGCCTTTTACCCAAACGTATATCAGGCCCAATATCAGGATACCTAAAAAGATGAACATTTCTGCCAGCGAGAGCCATCCCCACCGGTTATCGATTTTTGCTGCTTCATGACTTCCAAAAACGGTGGCCCATGGTAAAACGAAGATCATTTCAACCTCAAATAGCAAGAAGATCAGGGCAATAACATAAAATCTGGAGTTAAACGGAACCCACGCGCTGCCGGTGGTTTCTTCACCGCATTCGTATGAGGTTAGTTTTTCGGGGGTGGGATTCTTAGGGGCGAGGAGGCGTGATGCAAAAAAAGCAACAGCCACCATCAAAATTCCTACAATAAGAAATATGAGTATCTTGCCAAATTCTGATATTTGCGAAACCCCTTGCATGACTACAAATTTAGCAAAACAAACAGACTTTGACGCAATAATAATCGGTGCCGGTGCCTGCGGACTCATGTGCGCTGTGCAGGCAGGCTACCTGGGTAAGCGTGTATTGGTGCTGGAAAAGAATGATCGCCCCGGAGCAAAAATCCTGATTAGCGGTGGAGGACGATGTAATTACACCAACCTGTATGCATCACCTCAGCAGTTTATCTCGCAGAATGAGCATTTCTGTAAATCGGCCTTTGCGCAATGGTCGGTTGAGGATACGGTTACTTTTTTTGAGACTTATGGAATAATTGGCAAGGAGAAAACCTTGGGGCAGCTTTTCCCGGAAAGTGACAAGTCAAAAGATGTAGTGAATGTATTTACCAGTTTGTGTGAAGATTTGGGCCAGGAGATATGGTGCGATGCAGAGGTTACCGGAATTGAAAAGATTGGAGAAGGTTTTTCAGTTAACGTCATTCGAAACGGAAAAGAACAAAAGCTGATTGCACCTAAAATAGTGATAGCTGCCGGAGGTTTACCCATACCCAAAATGGGCGCAACCGATTTAGGTTTACGCACAGCCCGAAAATTTGGCTTGAAAGTAACCGAAACAGCTCCGGCACTGGTGCCACTCACCATAACCGGGAAAGATCAGGACTGGTACGCTCAATTATCCGGCAATAGCCTGTTTTGCCGCGTTTGGAATGATAAAGCCAGTTTTGAAGAAAATATTTTGTTTACGCATTGGGGATTAAGCGGCCCGGCGGTATTACAGATTTCATCCTACTGGCGACCGGGTGAGTGGGTATATATCGATCTGTTGCCACATCAGAATATCACCGAATTGATACAGCAGGAGCGAGAAACAAATGGCAAAAAAATGTTGCTGGCTTATCTGTCCGGATTATTTACCCGAAAATTTGCCGAAGCGATAAGTGATAAATTGCCAGCCGATAAAAACCTGGCATCATTAAGTAATGCCGAGCTGGAAAAGATATCAGCATTGATACACGAGTTTAAAGTAAAGCCAGCGGGCGACAAGGGCTACGACAAAGCCGAAGTAATGCGCGGCGGCGTATCTACAGATGAATTATCATCCAAAACATTAGAAGCCAAAAAAGTGCCCGGCCTGTTTTTCGGCGGCGAATGTGTGGATGTAACCGGCTGGCTTGGCGGCTACAATTTTCAATGGGCCTGGGCGAGTGGGTTTGTGATTGCACAGAATATCTAATGTGGTGAGTAGTGAATGGTGAGTATTTATTGACTACTCACCATTCACTGCTTACCTTTCTTCCTTTCACCTTAAAAAACTACTTTTGATCTTACCTTCATCTATGACAAAAAGAATCCTTGGGTTGACAGGTTATCAATGGACGTGCATTTTATATGTAGCGGTGGCGATTTTTACCTGGCAGCTCAAATACTTCAGGCATATTGATAATAATTACCTCATCTTCAGACAAGCATGGTACCATGCCCGGGCGCACCTTGACTTATATGCTGCCTATCCTAAAGAATACGGTGATATTTATTATTACGGCCCTTTATTTACCCTCTTTGTTGCACCGTTTGCTATCCCATCGGAGGCGGTAGGATTTTTCCTGTGGGAGGTATGTAATGCTTTGGCAGTGATACTTGCTGTAAGCATGCTCCCGTTGGAAAACAAACGTAAAACTACCATGCTATTGCTATGTGCTATCGAATTTGCCAATTCGGTGTTTTACATGCAGTTCAACCCAATGATAACGGCGGTGATTGTTATTAGCTTTATGCTGATTGAGAAGGAGAAGGAACGATGGGCAACTTTGCTTATCGTTGCGGGAACAATGATAAAACTCTACCCCGTTGTCGGATTGGCGTTTTTTCTATTTTCAAAACATAAGGAGCGATTTATTATCTGGTCGATAGTTTGGGCGGTGATATTATTCTTTGCGCCGATGATCGTATCGAGTCCTTCGTTTGTGATGCAATCCTATCACCAATGGATGGAAGCGCTAAGCGCAAAAAGTGCAATGAATACTGGTCTGAACACCTCGCAGGATATGTGCGTGATGGGTGTAGTAAGGCGATTGACGGGCAATGTACACATTCCTAATCTTCCATTCCTGGTAGCTGGAGCAATTATTTTTGTTTTGCCCCTGTTCCGTTTTAAGCAGTTTCAATCTTACAAATTCAGGCTGCAGATATTGGCCACATCACTCATTATGGTGGTCATCTTCAGTACCGGTGCGGAGCATCCGACTTTTATCATAGCAGTAGCCGGGGCTATATTGTGGATGCTGATACAAGAAAAACCATTTACCACAACCAATATCGTACTGATTGTTTTACTGCTGGTAATAACCGGTCTTGGCCTCACCGACGCCATGCCGAAACCCATACGGCAAGATATAATCGCTAAATACTCTATCAAAGCGTGGCCTTGTATTGTGGTGTGGGTAATGATCTCGTGGGAGCTGCTGTTTAAGGATTTTACTACGAAAGAATCTTTGCAGGGGGAGCATTTGGTGTTGTCGGATGCTTATGCCAGGCCTTAAGCCGAAAGCTTAGTATATGCTACCCACGAGTTACAAACTCGCGAGAGCGGCTGGAAAAAATAATTATGAAAGAAAAAGATATAAATGCTCGAATTATAAATTTTTGGAATTGGTTTGAGTCAATATCAGATGACTTATTTAAAAATGTGAAGAGAAGTGATCTCCTAGATCAAATTGATACACGTGTGAGCTTTTTGGGCAGATTAGATTGGGAAATTGGTCCACTTGATGAGTCTAACTACTATTTTGCCATTTCACCCAATTTGGACGATAAAAAATTTCAACTTACTCAAGAAATAGTTGGTTATGCTCCAAATTGTAAGGGATGGAAGTTCTTTTCATCAAAACCTTCAAAAGAGTGGGAAGGGAAGTGGACAATGAAAAATGAAAAAAACGAAGAGATTTTTATTGATACCACTGATTGGAAATATGTTTTGTACCAATTTGAAGATAGCACTTTTGCGATGGATATTTTGATCGACAAGGTAGATGGTGATTTAAACACTTGTCAATTAGCTGTTGATATAGCATTGATAGGTTACTTGGGTGAAGAAAAATTTATGAATTTGATAAAGGATATTAAGATCATAACTGACTTGGGAAATGAGCAAATTAACCGACTAACTAAACTCAGAAATATCCTTAAACATATTGACGATATAAGTTCCTGAGTGCCCTGAAACAACTAATCACTGCTGCTTATGAGCAGCCTTCACCTGCTCAAAGTAGGCGATCAGTTTACCCATATTGTAAATATTAAACTGGCCTGATTGTATCTTATCCACCACATCGGGTTCGTCGCCCATAATGTCGCTCATTACATCTTTAAAGTTGATAGGGGTTAACTGCTGCATGGTTGCCGTATTAGTGCCATAGTAGAATGTGGTTATCACTTTGCCTTTTCCGCCGCCACCTCCGCCGAGGTTTATCCCCACACCACCGCCAAAGCCACTATATCCTCCTGTGCCGATGCCTCCGCCAAATTCAGGCTGAACACGTGAGCCAAGTCCGCCACCACCTCCGTTACCTGTGGCCACATCTGCTACGTATAACTTGGTTTCTTCGTCCAGCGCCACCTGGACAAAATCAAGTTCCTTTTTGCTCCAGTTAGAATTTCCCGGCGCATGTGCCACAATAAAACTATCGCGACCGATCATAAAGGACTTCAAATCGCTGGCGCTGAGCTTGTAGGGATTGGCCTTGCTATTGTCCTTAAACTCAATATAGCCCTCATCCTTTATCGGGCCCTTATTGGTAGGATTTTCGCGGATCAATCCGGTTACTTTGTTGCCTTTAATATCGGTAAACGAGCCGGGCTGCCATTTTTGGGCATAGCTGCTAATACATATAATTGAGAAAAAAGCAAATAAAGAAAAGTGCCTGTACATCATTAATATTAACCTCCTGAATCTAAATTTATTGTTGCCGGAGTATTTTGAAGTTTGATGCGCTCCCGTCTATATTCATCGAACATCTCGCTGAAGGAAAGTGATCTAAATCTCTTTTTTTGCAGTTGTTGGACAAACTCAGGAACATCAGCACAAGCCTTGCTTAGAACTTCAATATAGTTTTTTTGCGTTAATTGATAAGTAGTACCTCCCTCCAGATACATCACCATATTCGCAGTATTGGAATACATCGGGGACATTTTCCAACCAGTCGAACTGCTACCATTAGGACCGTACCTGGTCGTCAATTGCGAGCCACCTACATTGTAAAGTATGAATTTGTCATAAAATCGCATAGTAGGCGTCTCAAAACGATACCTCGCGAAATATTTTTTGTTTTCTTTGCCGTCTTGGGTCATGACGGTCAGGCTATCTTTATAAGGAGATAGCATCACTATAGAACGGATATCTTGTATATCGATTTTTTTAGAATCTGCATCTTTATCTGTTTTGAATCTTATTTGATCTTTGTAGGGCTCAAAGTTTATCAATCCCGATATTTTCTGACCTGCGTTATCATAGTAATAGCCTTCGTTATAGGCTTTGAATATTTGGGCATTGGCATGCCATGAAATTGAGAAAATGATTGAAAAAAGTAAAATTATACGCATAAGGTTGAGATATTTGCAGCCATAAATATAAAAACAAATTTATGATTGTTGACCTAAGAAGCGATACTGTTACAAAACCTACGCCGGGTATGCTGGAGGCCATGTGGAGCGCCAAAGTGGGCGATGATGTTTTTGGCGAGGATGAGACAGTTAATGCACTCGAAGAGAAGGCCGCTAAAATGTTCGGTATGGAAGCCGGGTTGTTCTGTCCATCAGGGACAATGACCAACCAGATAGCTATTAAATGCTTTACCCAACCATTGGATGAACTGATTGCCGACCAAGCCTCGCACGTGTACCGTTACGAGGGTGGGGGAATTGCGTTTAACTCAGCTGTATCAACCCGTTTGCTCCATGGCGATCGCGGCAGGATCACTGCTGAAATGATCGAACCGGAGATCAACAGTTCGGAGAATGTACATTACCCGCATACCAGTTTGGTTGTGCTTGAAAATACAGTAAACAAAGGTGGCGGCAGTTGCTATACCCTTGATGACATTAAACCTATAGCCGACCTTTGCAAGAATAAAGGATTGAAATTGCACCTTGATGGCGCGCGTATCTTCAACGCATTAACCCACACCGATGATAACGCTGCTGACTATGGAAAATATTTTGACGGAATTTCGGTATGTCTTTCCAAAGGGTTAGGGTCTCCGGTCGGTTCAGTGTTGCTATCAGACAAGGCGACCATCAAATATGCACGCCGTGTACGTAAAGTTTTAGGCGGGGGAATGCGCCAGGCGGGTTTTTTAGCGGCTGCAGGCATTTATGCTTTAGATCATCATGTAGAGCGATTAAAGATAGACCACGCCCATGCCCGCATCCTTGCAGATCAATTAACGCAATGTAACTGGGTGAAAAACGTATTGCCTGCTGATACCAATATCGTTTTGTTTGATACGGTTGAACCTGCAGCTATTGTCCTGGAAAAGCTGTTAGATAAAGGCATCAAAGCCAACAGCACAGATACGCATCGCATCCGCTTTGTAACGCATCTGGATATTCACCCGGATCAGGTGGAGTATGTTGTGAAGGTTTTGGGTAGTGGATTTTAACAAGATTAATGTAACCTAAAAATGGGTGTCACACTGAGCTCAGTCGAAGTGCGGTGCGTAAAGGCCTTTGCCCGCATGTTTCGAGAGCCTCAACATGACACCCATTACTATATGATTCAGGGATTTACTACTTCAACTCTCTGTCTGCCGATTGCCGTTCCACCATCCAGCCGGGGTATTCTCGTGGTAACGCACTTACTTCGTCAATGCGTTTCAGATCATTTTCCGATAAAACCAATTCAGTCGACTTTACATTGTCCAATAACTGATCCGGATTTTTTGCGCCGATGATGGTGCTGGTAATACCTTTCTGCAAACGAACCCATGCCAAAGCCACCTGAGCAGCCGAAACGCCATATTGCTTGCCTACTTCGGTGATCACATCGATAATGTCATACGCTCTTTCTTTATTTACTGGTGGAAAGTCAAAATGGTCCCTGCGTGAGTCGCCTGCCTTTTCATTGTTGCGGGTATATTTTCCGGATAGAAATCCCCCTGCTAATGGGCTCCAGGGCATTATGCCTAAATTCTGGTCTAAAGCTACCGGCACTACTTCACGCTCAATATCACGGCCAGATAGTGAATAATAGTATTGCAGTCCCACAAACTTGTTCCAGCCATGTTTGTCGGCTATGCCCAGCGCTTTCATTACCATCCATGCAGGCCAGTTGCAAACAGCTATATAACGTACTTTTCCGGTAAGAACAATATCATTCAAAGCACGCATAGTTTCTTCAACCGGCGTTTTAGGGTCGACGCCATGCACGTACAGAATATCGATATGGTCCATTTGCAGACGCTGCAAACTTTCATCTACCGACTGAAAAATATGATAACGTGATAGCCCCACATAATTCTTGCTTTCGCTCATGCGGCCGCGTACTTTGGTAGCTATCACCAGTTCATTGCGGTTAAGCCCAAGATCGATAATAGATTGCCCTAATAACTGTTCCGACTGGCCGTAAGAATAAACATTGGCCGTATCAATAAAATTGATGCCACAATCAACGACTGTCCGCATCAGTTCATTCACGCCATCTTGCTGAAGTTTGCCGATGTTTTCCCATATGCCGCCGTTGCCGCCGAAAGTCATAGTACCAAAGCAAAGTTCGGACACCACCAGGCCGGTGTTCCCTAAAAAGTTGTATTTCATAAGTGTTGGATTGATTTACCGTAAAATTGTGTTTTTTGTCAGAATAGAACAGTCAGGGGAGAGTAATTTGTTTTTAGTGATCAGTTAATCAGTGATCGGTTAATCAGGAATCATCAACTAGCAAGTCAACTAATCTCTAATCACTAGTTAACTGATTAACTGACTACTGTATCATTGCCGCACGAAAATTGTTCGATTACGTACATGTTGTTGATTATTTTTATGGCTTATTTATTTGATTGTTAATTGATTATAAATATGGCACTGAATTTATACTGATTAGTTATAACCCTCACCGTCATGTTCAAAAGCTACTTAAAAATCGTTTCACGCAGTTTACAGCGCAACCGAGTGCTTAGTTTTATCAATGTAATCGGATTGACCATTGGTATCAGTGCAGCACTGGTGATCTACCTGATCGTCCATTATGATTTTACTTTTGATAAATTTCATAAAGATGGCGACCGCATTTACCGTGTGGTGACCAATTTCACTTTTCAGGGACAACCGGGCTATAACAGCGGCGTAAGCGGACCGATCCCAAATGCCGTCAGGACGCAGGTGACAGGTGTGCAGGAGTCTGTGCCGGTATTCATTTTATATCAAACTGATACTTACGTGGCCGGCAAAAGTACACCCGTAAAATTCAAGGATCAGAATGACATCATTGTTACGGATAATGCCTATTTCGGTATTTTTCAATATAAATGGTTGGCCGGTTCACCAACTTCATCGTTAAACGAACCTAACCAGGTGGTGCTTACTTCGGATCGGGCCCAAAAGTATTTCCCCGGGGTTAGCTATGACCAGGTAGTTGGTCGCACAGTAACTTATGATTCTATCAAAACGACTGTGACGGGGGTAGTTGAAAGTCTAAAAGAGCATACGGACTTTCCTTATAACGATTTTATTTCTTTTGCTACGACTAATACCAACAATGATCTGAAAGCCCGATTAAGCCTGAACAACTGGGGCGGTACAAGTCCCGAGCGGCAATTATTTGTGAAGCTGCTGCCGCAGGCTAAACCCGAATCAATAGAAAGACAGATCAACGCGATACTGGATAAAAATGAACAGAAAAGGCAGGGTATAACGCATGCCTTCCATTTGCAGCCTCTGGCGGATATCCATTTTAATGCGAATTATGGTACCTATAACGGACGTGTGGCCAGCACTACTACTTTGTATGAGTTGTTTGCCATAGCTGCATTTATATTGCTGTTGGGCTGTATTAATTTTATCAACCTAACCACTGCCCAGGGAGCGCAGCGTGCCAAAGAGATCGGTATTCGTAAAACGATGGGAAGCAGTCGCAGGCAACTCATAATTCAATTCCTGACAGAGACTTTTGCCATCACGTTGATATCGGTAATTATTTCGGTATCAACGGTGCCGGCAATCCTGAAATTTTTCAGTGATTTTGTGCCTGCCGATGTAGATAGCAATATATTTCATCAGCCATCGGTAATGGTATTCTTGCTGATCCTTACATTGGTTGTGAGCCTGGCTTCGGGATTTTACCCTGCGCTGGTATTGTCGGGATATAAGCCTGTAATGGTGCTCAAAAGCCAGTCTCAAATAAGCGATGGACAAACCAAAGGCAGTTGGCTGCGTAAGTCGTTAACGGTTACCCAGTTTGGTATCGCGCAGTTTTTTATCATAGCTACTTTGCTGGTGAGTAAGCAGATATATTATGCCATACACAAGGATTTGGGCTTTAAGAAAGACGCCATCATCATCGCCAATTCGCCATGGAAGAACCGTACAGATAACCTGAATAAGGTATTCCTGAATAAGCTGAACGCTATGCCGCAGGTTGAAATGGTGAGTGTGGGCCGGGATGCACCAACCTCAAACGACGGGCATTCTACCCAGGCTACCTACCGCGATGGAAAGAGGGAAATAAAAGGAGAGCTCGGTCTTAAATTCGGCGACGAGAATTATATCAAAGTATATCATATCAAGCTACTTGCAGGCCGCAATCTGCAGCAAAGCGATATTAAAAAAGGCTTCCTGATCAACGAAACCTATGCCCGCACTATCGGGTTTAAAGATCCGCATGATGCTGTAAATAAACAGATCGATGACTTCAATGGCGATACACCGATGAAAATAGTGGGTGTGGTAGCTGATTTTCACCAGGAATCATTACATGCGCCCGTTGTTCCGCTAGCCATAATTACGAGCACCGATAAATATTTCAACGGTACATTTCACATTGCTTTGAAACCTGAAGCAGTAGCAGGCGATTGGCATAAGGCGATAACATCGATACAAAAAGAATATAAATCGCTATACCCTGGGGACGATTTTGATTACCAGTTTTTTGATGAAAGCATAAAGCATCTGTACGACCAGGAGCAACACACCTCAACCTTGCTGAGCTGGGCCATGGGTTTATCCATATTTATCAGTTGCATGGGATTATTTGGTCTGGCGATCTACACAACCGGCAGACGAACTAAAGAAATCGGCGTAAGAAAAGTACTGGGTGCTACGGTAACGCAGATTGTTACCTTGCTATCGAGAGAAATGGTAGCGTTGGTTATCCTGGCATTTGTTATTGTAACCCCGGTGGTTTGGTACGTGATGAACCAATGGATGCAGAATTTTGCCGAACACACTTCGTTAAGCTGGTGGGTATTTGGACTGAGTTGCGCCGGAATGCTGTTGATCGCTTTGCTAACATTGAGTTATCAGACGATTAAAGCGGCGATTGCTAACCCGGTGAAGAGCCTTCGCTCAGAATGAGGTAGAGATTAGTTAATCAGAGATCAGAGATTAGTTTTTTTATAGGGATAAACTAACCTCTGATCAACTAATTTCTAATTAACTAACATACTCCCATTCCCACACTTCACCCTCATCCTCGTAGATGGCGGTACCAATCAGTTTAAAGTTGTTTTTGCGGAGGATGCGGACAGAGTAGTTTTCTTCTTTTAATGTTTGCGCGGTGATGCGAACGGCTGGGTCGGTTTGCAGTGAAAGCTGAACCAGCATTTGGGCAATCTGTGTGCCTATGCCTTGCTTCTGATACTGCGGAAAAGTTCCATAAGCAATTTCCACCTTATTATTTACCGGCTGACCTTTAAATGCAGCAGCAGCGACCAGCTTACCGTCTAATTGCACATAATAGCATATCCACGGCGGGTTAAAGCCTACTCGTTTATAAAAATCAATACACATGTAAATACTCTCCTGGCAATCCGGGTGAGCGACAAATTCAGGGTTCTCTTCCAGGTGTTCTTTTATCGGTATCAGTTGCATGCTTCTCAAAGATAACACAATCTGCTTTTGTGAACATGTTATCAAAACTTAAAGTTTAGGAGTTTTGTTTAACTATCAATGAACCGTATTCTAAAAAAACTGGAAAAGATAGGGCGCGACCCAAAGATCACCGCAAAAGCAGCCGGGCTGCGTTATGTTGCCGATTCGATGCCGGGCTATACCCGGAAGAAATCGGGCAAAGGTTTTGCTTTTTATGACGCTGATGGGAAGTTGGTGAGGGATGAGGAATTGGTCCACCGTTTTAATCGGCTGGTAATCCCGCCGGCTTATACCAATGTCTGGATATCGCCCTATGAGAACAGTCATTTACAATTTACTGGCACAGATGCCGCAGGACGCAAGCAATACCGCTACCATCCGGAATGGAACAAGCTGCGCAATCAATCCAAATACTATCATTTACGCTTATTTGCCGGATACCTGCCTGCCATCCGTAAGCAGGTGGATAAAGACCTGGCCCGTCAGAATCTTGATCATGACAAAGTAGTAGCATTAGTGATCCGGGTTATGGAGTTGACCAGCATCAGGGTAGGGAACGAGGCTTACAAAAAGCTATACGGCTCATTTGGATTGACAACACTAATGAACAAACATGTCAAGATCGACGGCGCAGATATCTATTTTGAATTTAAAGGCAAAAAAGGTGTTTATCAGAAGATCGCCCTGCATAGCAGAAAGCTAGCGCGATTGATCAGGCAATGCCGCGATATCCCTGGAAAAGAGCTTTTTCAATACTTTGATGAGGAAGGTAACAAACGCTCCATCGGTTCTGAAGATGTAAACAAGTATTTAAAAGAAATCACAGGCGAAGACTTTACCGCCAAAGATTTCCGGACATGGTCGGGTAGTGTGAGTGCATTATATGCTATCAAAGAAGCAGGTGAATTTGAAACTGTTACCGAATGTAAAAAGAAGATCGTAAGCGTGCTGGATGAAGTGGCCATCAACCTGGGCAATACCCGTGCAGTCTGCAAAAAATACTATGTTCATCCCACGGTGATCAAAAGTTATGAGGAAGGGACGATCTTTAAATATATCTCAGAACTGGACAGAGATAAAGATGTGAATACTGCTGAATTGAACCTGGCTGAAAAGGTACTGATGGAGATTTTGGAGAACGAAAAATTAGCAGAGGCGAGTTAGGTTGCCAGCGCCCAGTCATCAATTGGCGAGTTTTTGATACATGATAGCCACTACTGCTATTATTACTATAAATACCCACCATGCCGCAGTTTTTGTCTTTGCATCAATATTCTTGTTTTTTCGGATGGCAATAAAACTCCATAAAAGAAGACCGATTAAAACTATACCCGCAACGCCAACAATCAACTTATTCGAAACAGTGTAAACGCATATCATCAGCACAATAACCGATACAGCTGCCACAATAGAAGATAGTTGTTGAAATGCTCCCTGGTCTTTTACTTTGATCGGCATTATTCTCGATAGAGACTTTTCAAGATGGGAATAATTTTCTATTTGTGCCGGTACATAAATAGTGTCTTTGCCATTTTTTACTTTAATTGTAAAACTCCCATTTTTGTTTCCAATGATTTCATTGATGTCATCAAAATAAATAGATATAGCGGACGAATTAAATTGCTCTCTGGTAATCAGATTGCCTTCTATCGTAAGCTTATAACTTTCAAAAATGGCTTTTTGCCTGTTTAAACCACGAACCAATCCGAATCCAACGGCTGCGCCAATTATAGGAATAGTGATTAACCAATTATAAATGTCGCCTTGTTTTTGAGTTTGATTAGATGAGGATATCACTACTCCTGCGATAACTGCTATAAGTATCAGGGGTAAGATCCTGGTGAAAGTCTGCTTTCTTATCTCTTTGAACCTGGTAGGGATAGTGGTATAGGTTTCCATATATGTGATTAAGGTTGCAGCGAATATAGCAATACGGGATAGCATTTAAACAAAAAAACTCGCCGAAGCGAGTTAGTTGGAGTAAACTATTAACTGATCTATTATTAGTTGATTAAGTTAAAACGGATTCAACTTAATCAACCACTTAACCCAATCAACTATTTCCCTTTCTTAGTCGTAATCTCAATAACACCACCTTTACCCTTTTCACCATATTTCTTTTCTGCAGTGCCATCTTTTAACACGGTAATGGATTTTATACTGCCAGGATTAAGCTTATTTATACTTTTAACTTCCTTCCCGTCAATAATAAATATTGGTTTTACATCACCATCAATCGTCAATTGATCATTGTCATCATTGAGCCTTCTGACATATACTCTCGAAGGCTTGCCATTAATGACTATTGGTTTTTCAGAACCTCTTACATAAACAACGTTTGGAGCAGCATCTTCGCTTAATACGACATCTGTTTTTGGGGTTGCAGTGACATAATTTAGCTTCACATCAGGTGCGACATCATTACTTATCACAACAGCCGTTTTAGGAAGTGCTTTAACATAAACATGGTTTTTAACACTCGTGGCAACTTTGGCGCTTACCTTAGGGTTGACACCTGTTACGGTTACCGCGCTTATATTTCTGCTGCCATCGTCATCTGTTAAAACATCGCCGGAAGAGGAGCTATTGGTTGAATAGGACATTGTAGAAGCAGTAGCAGCTACCGGGGCTATGTCATCAGAGCTTACATTTGTACTACCCGCGATGTGATAGGCATGGGCAATAGCACCATTTCTAAATGATTTGTTGATTTTTTCCTTCAGCTCTTTTCCTTTCTCTGAGTCGTCAGTTGTAACGAAAAGGAAATCGGATTTGCCTGAAACATCATCAATAAACTCTTTTGCAAATTTGGCGGAGACCATATCCACGCTATAAATAATAGCAGGATCAACAGCCAGCAAATCTGCCCTGTTGGACCGTACCCCGTTAATTACATACCCAACGGAATCAAGACTTTTATTGCTTGTAAACAAAAACGACTTTTTGCCATCTTTTGCTTTGCCTGCATAAATAGTATCCGCGCCTGTATTCGCTTTTTTAACCGGTGTTTTGACTAACGCAGGTTTAGTGTGCGTTGCTGTTGACGCAACTGACCTTTTGATCGAATTTTCATTCTCATTTACTGAAGCGACGTGGCTCATAGCTGTCGCAATAGATTTGATGGTATGTTTGGCAACCTCGGCTTTTGACAGGCTGAAAGTGAGCAGCAGAACAACCACTGCGGGTATAAGGAATACATACCGGGTAAGGTTATATCCCGGTGATCTTTTTGCGTTCATCATGATGATACGTTTTTTAATGGTGGAAATATTAAAGTGATTAACAATAGTGTTGGGCATGGCAGCAAGACTTACGCTTACCAAACTGTATTGGTATTCCTTGCTGTCGGCGCCCTTTTGTAATATTTTTTGATCAGTAATAAATTCAAGATTTTCCCGGACTGCCCTTTTCATCAGCCACACACCTGGGTTGAACCAATAGAAAATAGTGCTCAGTTCAGCTAATAATAGGTCGAGTGTATGCCATTGACTTACGTGTATTTGCTCGTGTTGCAGCACGTTTTTCAGTTCGGCAGGGGATAATTTGGTTGGATTGACATAAACGCTTCGCCAGAAGGAGAACGGGCCGATATCATCTTTCAACAAACGGACTTTATGCTCGTCGATCTGTCCCGGTTGTGAGCGACGGTATAATCGTAATAAAGAAAATAACTGCATAACCGTTCGGGCCGCAAACAGGATGACTCCGGCCCAAAAAATCATCTCTACCCATTGCCAGTAATTTGGCTGATACAGCGGTTTTACCAGGTTTTTAGCTGGGGCTTCCCATTGCATTATCACAGTTTGCACAGGCTCCGTCAGTTGCTGGTGCTGCAGAACAAAATCAGACAGGTTGATCTTTGGATAAAGTGTCGAGAAAATAATGGCTGTCACCAGGTATATCCTATTAAGGGTATAAAAAGTAAGGTGACGCAGCACCAAATAATAGCCGGTGCAAAACAGGAGCAGGGCTATATTTACTTTAAACAGAAACAGAAATAATGCTGGCATGGCTGTTACTTTTTGGTGTTTTCAATCAGGTTGATGATCTCTTTAAGGTCGCTGGCGCTGATCTTCTTCTCGTTTGCGAAAAACGTGACCAGGTCTTTATAAGAGTTTTGGAAGTAATCACTTACAAAGCCATTCATAAAACGCTTCTTGTATTCTTCTTCTTTAATAGCGGGGACATACTTATAAGTATTACCCACCTTTTCACTGTTTACAAAACCTTTGCGTTCCAGGTTCTTTATAGTGGATGCAAGTGTGGTGTAGGGTGGTTGTGGTTCGGGCATGGCATCCAAGAAATCCTTTACCGATCCTGAGCCACATTGCCATACGGCTTGCATTGCATCTTCTTCCTGTTTGGTTAATTTTTCCATCTCAATTACGATTGTTTCGTAAAACTACGAACATTTCGTAATAATCCAAATTATTTTACATTTTTTAACAAATTAATTTTCTCTAACTAAGTCGAACGTGTGCTTAGTGTGTTACCTTGCATAAAATCTATGAAACATGGCTGCAATCACCACGGTAATCACCGGAGCTACATCGGGTATTGGTAAAGTCACCGCATTGGAGCTGGCAAAGAAAGGTCACGCCATTTATATGCTGGTACGCAATACCGCAAAAGGAGAGCAGGTAAAGCAGGAGATCATCACAGCAAGCGGCAATAAAAATATTTATGTGGTAGGGTGTGATACATCCGATCTGCAAAGCGTGCGTAATGCTGCTGCGGAACTGGCCGGCAAATTGATCGCCATCAATATCCTTATTAACAATGCAGGCAGCGCATTCGTGGAAAAGCAATTTACCAAAGACGGTTTCGAGATGACATTTGCTGTAAATCATCTTGGCCATTTTTTGTTGACCGAAAGCCTGATGCCTTTGCTCAAAAAAGGGCAGGCGCGTGTTATTAATGTAAGCTCAGAAGCGCACCGGTCGGCCAAACCAAATTTTGACGACCTGAAATGGGAAATAACGCCTTACACAGCCATGAAAGCTTATGGGGTAAGCAAGCTCTACAATATCTATTTCACCAAATCGCTGGCCGAAAAATACAAGCAGGATGGTATTGTATCCTATGCCTTGCATCCGGGTGTGGTGAATACGAATATTTGGGATGGATTAAAAGGTTTTGCAAAGCTGTTTGTAGGTCTTTTAAAACTATTTATGATAACACCAGAGAAAGGAGCGGAGACGACCATTTACCTGGCTACTGAATTACGGCTGGAACCCAACAGTGGCCTGTATTTTAAAAAATGCAAAGTTACTAAGGCAGCTCCAATAACTGAAAATGGGGCCGCAAGACAGAAACTATGGGAGATCAGTGAAAAATTAAGCGGCAGCAAAAACAAAACGAGTGTTTAACCGTATTTTTTGTATTACAAATTGTCATTTATTTGTCAGGTATTTATATATTAGATTCCAAATTCAACCCCTTATGATGATCAGCAAAAAATTAGCTATTACCGCCGGTCTTTTTGGCGCAATGGCATTGGGTATAGCCGCTTCTATGCCGCAACAGGGTCCTCCGCCTAAGGCTCAAAACCTCAAGGTATTACCAAAAAATATTTCTCATAAAGACCTCGACCATATTATGGATATGTGGGCAACCTCGTTAGGTGTGCATTGTAATTTCTGTCACGTTCGCAATGAGGATACCAAGAAAATGGATTTCGCAAGCGATGCAAAGCCTGAAAAGGAAACAGCACGCCACATGTTTGCAATGACATCGAAGATCAACAAGAAATTCTTCAAAGCTGAAAAAGATTCGCTGGGCATGGTGATGGAAAGCAGCGTAAATTGCTATACCTGTCACCACGGTACAGCACATCCTGATATTAAGATTCCTGAAAGACAACGCGGTCCGGGCGGCCCTCCTCCGGGTGGTGCTGGTTCACCTCCGCCACCTGCTCCGGGACAGTAATGCAGTCGGATGTCTGATGGCCGATGTCGGATTTTAAAGATTTACAAACGCTCTCTTTTTGGGAGCGTTTTCTTTTTGTATCGGTTAGCTGTACTTTTACCGCATGACTGATCAATCGCTTATTATTCGTAATGCTACTATAGACGACCTACCGGGGATACTTGAAATTTATAATCACGCTATTATCAATACTACCGCAGTTTACAGTGAGCAGCCGCATACGCTGGATATGCGTTTGGCATGGTATAATGATAGGATCAGCAGTGGGTTCCCTGTTTTTGTTGCTGAGATAAAAGGAGTGGTTGCAGGTTTTGGCACATTCGGGCATTTTAGAGCCTGGCCTTGTTACAGATATACGGTTGAGCATTCAGTTTATGTACATATTGATCATCGCGGCAAGGGGCTAAGCAAATTGCTGCTGCAACCTTTAATTGACCGTGCCCTTGAAATGAACTTGCACGCCATGATAGCCGGAATAGACGGAGAAAATGAGGTAAGTTACCGCCTGCATCAGTCGTTCGGCTTTGTCGAGGTGGCGCACTTTAAAGAGGTGGGTTTTAAATTCGGGCGCTGGCTCGATCTGAAGTTTATGGAGCTAATTTTAAGTTTAGATTAAAAATAATTTAACCTGACTTATCTCTTGTATCTTAGACTTTTATGAAAATCAACTAAAGCAAAAATAGGCCTTTTTAGCTGTAGAACAGTGTTTTTTGAACCTGAAACGAAAACATTCAGTGCAAAAATGACGTAGAAGTACGCGATCTGTTATAGGTAAGATTAATAATAGATATGTTCTTTACCCAATCACAAAAATCCCTTGCCCGTCTGTGCGCGGGCAGGGATTTTTTTTAAGAAAACAATTTGAAAATGGTTCTCTGCCGGTTTGTTTCAGCCAGGTCTTTTGGCGAAACGCCTTCGTTGTTCTTCTTGTTAAAATCGCCCCCAAAACGCAACAATAGGTCTATCTGCTCGCTTTTTAACTTTCGTTTTACTGCATAATACAATGCTGTATTGCCTTTTGCATCGGCAAAGTTTACATCGGCACCGTTTTGCAGGAACCATTCAGCAACTTTGTAACGTTTCCAGTTGTAAGCAGCAAAAAAAGGACTGTCCATTTTATTATTGCCTTCGATGTTTGCGCCATGCTGTTTAAATATGGCGGCTGCTTCGGCGTCATCATACCAGGCAATGGCATACATACAATTTTCAGGATTGGCGCCTTGATCTAACAGATATTTCCAGATCTTTTCATTACGCCCACGGGTATAAGCATACCATAAAGGCGTGGCAGGAAAATCATCGCATTCACCTTTGATCAAATGGATGGAATTGATGTCTATCCCGCTTTTTAGGAACAGTTTGAGTATATCGAGACTGATATTCGCTTTTTCAGGATGAGATGCAATCGGAATACTACCTAAGTAATGCAATCCGTTTTTACCGTCTTCTTCGGTCCATGTGATCCATTTAGGCTCATTAATGATGATCCGCTCTAATAAGGGCAGGTCCAAACTTTTAATTGCCTGGATGAATTTGTTCATGGGATTATCGCATTATACCTTCAATTTTAGCTTTTTCCTCTCCAAAAATCCACCAATAATTACCACAATAAACGCCACTGCCCACGACCGGAAGAATCCTCCCCAGCCATAATTCAGTACATGCGGATAACGGAAGCCGACCAGTTTATAAAAACCAACCTGCAGATAGGGGATCAGGTAGCAAGTCAGCGTGGCGGTTCCTGCAGGCCATATCAACTTAAACCAGTTCTTCTTGCCTTTGAAATCTACCAGGTAGATCATCAGTTCAAAAACCAAAATAGAAATACCAATACAGATCAGTATCCATGCCGGGGTAGAGCGGATCTTCGATATACCATCAGTATAAGGGCGCAAAAGGAAACCCACAGCAATCGAGGCACATCCGGCTACAAACATCCATAACCATAAGCCCGCATTAAATCCTTTCTTCACCATCTTAGCATACCATAAGGAAACGATAACGCCTGCCATGACAGAAAACTCTGTTGAAGCGTCATGAATTACCCATAAGTGCAAGCGAAGCCATTTGCCATGATCCAATATGTTGATCGTTGCAAACACCAGGAAGGCGATGATCAAGGCAGGCATTTTGCCTTTTGCAAAAAAGTAGATCAGCGAACAAACCAAATACCCCCAACCTATCAACCCTAAAATACCCCACCAATGCGGTTCTACACTATTGCCTTCGCGGCCAACGTACAGGAATGCCATTAAAAGTAAGATGAGCCATCCAAATCCTACGAGGAAGTATTTCTTTACCTTATCCAAAGTAGCAGGGTAATCGAGCCAGATCAAAAAGAAAGCAACTGTGATCAGTATTTCCCACACTGCTTCGGGTAGGATGGCTGTTTTGCCATATTCCTCCAAATTCACATGGAAAAAGCCCATCACTATCAACGCAAATGAGCGCGATAGAATAGCAAACAATATGGATTGAGACGAATCGCCTTTTTGCATTTTACGATCCAATGCCAGCGGGATTGATAAACCTACTATAAATAAGAATGTAGGGAAAATAGTATCGGCAAAGCCCATTGCATCTTCGGTGCGTTTGGCATGATCTATCCATTCGGGAATGCTTTTAACACCGCTTAGGTCGTTAACAAAAATCATTAATAACATGGTTAATGCCCTGATGGCATCGATGGAAAGCAGGCGTTTCGGAGCTTCTTTAAAAACAATGGATTCGGTCATGATCGTAATTTAGTTTCGGGTCAACTAAAGATGGTAAAAATGAATCATATTACCTGTAATATTTTAGTGATAATGATACATTTGCTGGCGCCATGTACTTCATATTATCCAAAGTCCTGCTTTTTTTATTGTTTCCGCTCAATTGGATCCTCGTCTTTTTGGTGATTGCGATATTAACTAAGCGACCGAAGCGAAAAAGAAGATGTTATATAACAGCTATTGCTTTATTTATCATTTTTAGCAGTCCGCTGTTATTATATCTATTTGCGAAAAACTGGGATGTTTATCCTGAACCTTTGGAAAAAGGCAAAGTATACAGTGCGGCCATCGTTTTGGGAGGATTTTCCGGCGAAGACAAAAATGGTGATGGCGTTTTTAATAGTTATGCTGACCGCTTCATACAAGGTATGCAATTAAGAGGGCAAAATAAGGCGTCTCACATCCTGATAAGTAGTGGTAACGGTAACCTGCAGTCCAGCAGTTTCAGGGAGGGGACCTGGGCAGAAGGGGTATTGAAACAACTCGGGGTACCTGATAGTGCCATACTGATCGAACATGAGTCGCGGAACACATTTGAAAATGCAGCCTTTTCCATAAAGTTATTGCAACAAAAACATTTACCGTCACCTTATTTGCTGGTTACTTCGGCCTGGCATATGCGGCGTGCCGAATACATTTTTAAAAAAGAAGGTCTGGATGTTATAGCGCAGCCAAGCGGGGCAATAACCGGGAATGAAAAATTCAGTTTCTGGGGTTCTTTAGTGCCCGATATCGGTGTAATGTCGGGCTGGACCTTTTACCTGAAGGAATTGGTAGGTATGGTTGTGGCCCATCTCAAATAGACTTGTTTTAAATCGGCGCAAATCTTATACATTTGTTAGGATGAAGAAAATCCTGGTAGCCAATCGCGGCGAGATCGCGCTAAGAGTAATGCGTTCGGCCCGCGAAATGGGAATAAAAACGGTGGCCGTATATTCTGCTGCTGATCGAAATGCCTTACACGTTCGCTATGCCGATGAAGCCGTTTTTATAGGCGAGGCACCTTCCAATCAATCTTATCTTGTTGGCGAGAAAATTATCGATGCCTGCCGAAAGACTGGCGCCGAGGCTATTCATCCAGGTTACGGATTTCTTTCTGAAAATGCCGCTTTCGCCAAGATGGTAAGAGAAGCAGGTTTAACCCTAATCGGCCCATCGCCTGAAGCTATGGAGGTAATGGGTAATAAGCTTTCTGCTAAAGCCGCTGCATTAAAATATAATATACCAATGGTGCCCGGGACTGAAGAAGCGATTTCTGACATCCCCGAAGCAAAAAATCGCGCAGTCGAAGTTGGTTTTCCTATACTGATAAAAGCGGCAGCAGGAGGTGGCGGTAAAGGGATGCGCATTGTGGATAGGGTTGAGGATTTTGAAGAACAAATGTACCTGGCGGTATCCGAAGCGACTTCAGCTTTCGGTGATGGATCGGTGTTTATTGAAAGATACGTATCATCGCCCAGACATATTGAGATACAGGTTTTGGGTGATACACATGGCAATATCGTTCATTTATTTGAAAGAGATTGCTCGGTTCAGCGCCGTCATCAGAAGGTAGTTGAAGAAGCACCTTCATCAGTACTTACTCCTGAGATACGTGAACAAATGGGACGTTGCGCGGTTGATGTGGCCCGATCGGTAAATTATACCGGGGCCGGTACAGTGGAATTCATCATGGACGATCAACTCAATTTCTATTTCCTGGAGATGAATACCCGCTTGCAGGTAGAGCACCCGGTTTCGGAATTGATCACAGGTGTCGACCTGGTAAAAGAACAGATCAATATTGCCAAAGGCTTACCTATCAGTTTTAAACAGGAAGACCTGGAAATACGGGGGCATGCATTGGAATTACGCGTTTACGCTGAAGATCCTGCGAATAACTTTTTGCCTGACATTGGCACACTACAGACCTACGTGACCCCAAAAGGCCCCGGTGTACGTGTTGACGATGGCTTTGAGCAGGGAATGGAAATTCCCATCTACTATGATCCGATGATTGCCAAGCTGATCACTTACGGAAAAGACAGGCAGGAAGCCATTGAACGTATGATCCGCGCTATTGATGAGTACGATATTACCGGTATTACCACTACGCTTGGTTTCGGAAAGTTTGTAATGCAGCACGAGGCCTTTACATCAGGCAACTTTGATACGCATTTCGTGAAGAAATATTTTACTCCCGAAGTACTGCATTCTACGTCAGATGATGAAGCGCTTATTGCGGCTGTGGTGATGGAAAAGTTGTTAGGAAAGAAAGCAGTAGGTGCATCTGTGCAGGTAACAGAAAACGGTGCATCAGATTGGGTGAAAAATAGGAGAGAACTATAACGGTATTTTGTAGAGACGCGATGCATCGCGTCTCCTACGGAACCCATCAAAGGACTACTACTCATCCAAAAACTCCTGAACCAATATTGCCGTCGCTTCAGGTTGATTGCTGTGTTTGGCAGTCACTTCGCCCAGGCAGGCGCCGTGTACACCGGGCAATACCGCTACTTGTGCACCCGCAATCATATGTGATAATTTTATAGCATGTTCTGTCGGCATTACATCCTGGCTGCCTACTATAATGAGGGCGGGTGCCTTTATACCTTGAATGGATTCATCCGGAATATCTTTAAAATTTTTCATTCGTTCCACGTCCTTGTGAAACATGTTTAGCAATTTGTCATTATCCGGGTTTACTTTTAAAAAGGCAGTTTTAAGCGGTGCAGGCATATGATCTATAGTTGCCCCTTCAAAGCCATCAAAAAATCCGGGTAAAAAGCCTTCGCGTTGGTAGGCGCCTGCCACATCGATAATTTTATTCACTACTTCCGGGTGCCTGATAGCTATCTGCAAAGTGGTAGTGCCTCCGTTGCTAAAACCAAGTATGTTAGCTTTATCAACCTTCAAGAATTTCAATAGTGCTGCCACATCATCGGCATCTTGCTCGAACGATTCAGGTGCATTCCGGTCGCTCGTACGGCCATGCGCCTGTAACTCAACTGCTATTACTCTGTTGTGCTTTGAAAATATGGGTAATATTTGAGCAAATGTCACCTCAATAGTTGAACCGCCGCCGTGGAGCAATACTAAAGGCACAGTTCCTTCGCCATGAATTTCGTAATACATATTGATGCCATTTACCGGGGCATAACCAGTTTTTATATTTTCCATAGGTTTTGATTTTTGAGCTTTTGAGGTTATAGCCGATACACTGAGTGCTAACACGATCAGCATAAATTTTATTATTGACCGATGCATGATACTGATTTTAAGATGCGTTTTGTGTATCCATTCCCTGTAAGTAAACGATGAGTTTTTCGATATTTTGTTTTAAGCCCTCATCAGCCTTGAATGTTTTCACTACCTGGATAAACTCTTCCACCGAATTGAAAAGCATGTGCCATCTTAGATGTGTTTGTTCGCCCTGTTCTTCAAACTCGATAGTGGTTGTAAAATCAGGATTGAAATGGTTAAAAACTATCCGTTTGTTCACCACTATTTCTTTATAAATGCTTTTGTTTTTATAGTTGGTGCCATCCGGGCCATGCATTACCAACTCCCATAAGCCACCGGGCCTCAGGTCCATGGTATAAATGGTATTGGTAAACCCATTTGGCCCCCACCAGTTGGCTACGTGTTCGGGGTTGGTAAAAGCCTCCCATACTAATTCCACAGGGGCATTTAATGTTCTTGTTATAAGAAGCTCGCGGTCTTTTGTGTTACTTTCCATATCGGTCTTTTTTAAGTACTTCTAAATATTTTTCCAAAGCATCCAGTTTGCTTTCCCAGTGTTTGCGGTATTGATCCACCCAGGCCGAAACCTCGCTCAGTTGATCCAGCTTTGCTTCACAATATCTATCACGCCCCCGTTGCTGAACCGTGATCAAACCGCAATCCATCAGTATTTTAACATGAAGGGATATGGCCTGCCTGCTCATATCAAAGTTCTCCGCAATCGAATTCACATTATGGGGCTGATCGGCAATCATATTAATAATTGCCCTCCGGGTCGGGTCGGCAATGGCCTGGTATACATCTCTTCGCGCTATCATATGCAAGTATTTGCTTGCAAATATAAATGCAAGTATTTACTTGCGCAAATTTTATTTGAAAAAATAAATTATATTAATTCTCTCCCTACACTCAGGGAGAGATGTCCAGCGCAGCGTCGACAGAGTGGGTAGGACTTTAGGACAGTCAAACTAGGCGCAGATATTTACCCCTCCCGGCCTCCCCTGATTCCAGGGGAGGAGTTTTTAATATTATTCTAATTGATACTTTTTAGTTGCAACTCCTTTATCAACCCACTCTGCGCAGCATTAATCTTCACCTTCGCAGTCTCCATATCAAACCATGCAGCCCTGTCAATTTCAGGAAAGCTTTGCTTTTTGCCCGATCGCGGAGGCCATTCTATCTCAAAAGTATTGCTCACAATAGATTCATGATCTATATTTCCTTCAACCGCCCAGGCATGAACGGTTTTGCCACCCTTTTGCTGAATAGGTTCCAGCTCTATAAAATTGCCATCGATGCTTTGACCTGTTTCCTCAAGAAACTCTCTTTTAGCAGCATCCAAAGCATTTTCATCATCAGTAAATTCACCTTTAGGTATAGACCAACTGCCATCGTCTTTATTTTTAAAAAACGGTCCGCCGGGATGGACAAGGAACACCTGTAATTGACCGTCAACAATTCGGTAAAGAAGTATCCCCGCACTTTGTTTGGACATCGTAAATAGATTTAAAGCAAGTTAACAAAAGGCCAAAGTTTAATTATTATTTTTGTTTCACTATCAAACCGGAAAACAAGTATGACCGATAACAACTGGAGCCGATTCACAATCACCGCTGATTTTAATACCGACGCACGCACTATTTACCAGGCATGGACTACACCTGAAGGACTGGAAAGCTGGTTTTTGCGCAAAGCCAATTTTTACGCCATAGCCGGCAGACTGCGTGAACCGCACGAATCCATTCTGAAGGAAGACGTGTACGAATGGTATTGGCACGGATATGATGATAGCACCATGGAAAAAGGCGAAGTGCTGGAAGTAAACAGCATCGACTTTTTGAAGTTCACTTTTAGCGGTGGTTCCGTTGTCAGTGTTTCTTTGGAGAGCAGGAACGGACTGACCATTTTAGAACTAACACAAGAGAATATCCCACAGGAAAACGACCCGCTTAAAAATTTGTTGGTTCAGTGCCAGGTAGGGTGGACGTTCTATTTAGCTAACCTGAAATCGATAATAGAAGGTGGAATCGATCTGCGTAACAAACGCACGGATATTGGCAGTAATTTTAAATAAATCAGACAATTCAATTTTGATTGCGTCGTAACTTCGTCGTTCAAAATATAGCGCTATATGTTTACAGGCATTATTGAAACTTTAGGAGAGGTAACGGAACTGGGCCACGAGCAGGGAAACCTGCATATTACGGTGTCGTCACCCATTGCGGCTGAATTAAAGATCGACCAGTCGGTTGCGCACAATGGGGTTTGCCTCACGGTGGTTGCTTTGGCTGATGGGAAGCATACGGTAACTGCTATTGATGAAACTCTCCAGAAGTCAAATATTGGTCACCTTAAAGTTGGCGACCTGGTAAACCTGGAGCGCTGTATGCAAATGAACGGCCGTCTGGATGGTCATATTGTACAGGGCCACGTAGATCAGACCGCTATTTGTACAGAGTTCAGGGAGATGCACGGCAGCTGGGAATACACTTTTGAATACGATCCCGCAGTTGGCAATGTGACTGTAGAAAAAGGCTCTATTTGTGTAAATGGCATCAGTCTTACCGTAGTGAATTCTAAAAAGAACAGCTTTTCAGTAGCCATCATCCCTTACACTTTTGAGCACACCAACCTGCAGCAGGTAAATATTGGATCAGTGGTTAATCTCGAGTTCGATATCATAGGAAAATATGTGGCCCGCCTGATCGGCACCAATGCTAGCGCGATAACTCCTTTAAACGCGATTTAGCATAAGTCACATAAGTACTTTGCTTTTGTGGTGGATTGGTTTTGATGTATTTCCGGTAATATTTTATCGCATTGGCTTTATTCTTTAAATCTGAATCATACAGATTGGCCAAGACATAATAGGTAATCATCGGTTTGCTGTCGTATAGCAGGCTTTTTTGATAAGCGCTTGCCGCCCTAGTCAATTCATGTATCTTCTGATACGAATCGCCCATTTCGCTGTAGTAAGAATTTACGTTGGATGAGATCGCTTCTTTAATCGCTTTGTTCAGATAGTCGATTGCGTTGTCCTGGTCATGCAGCGCCTTATAGCTCATAGCGGTATAATAGTAGGAGGTCTCGCTTGCTGTTTTGTTAGTCTCCAATATTTCAAATGCCGAAATGCATTCCTTGTATCGTTTCACCATAAAATAGGATATACCCAGCATATTGATCACGTCACTGGATACCGCACCCCCGAATATCAGTTGCTGACATATCGTAATAGTCTCCGGGAATTTCTCCAATCGGTAGCTCACAATTGCCTTTTGATGAAGCAGCAACAGGTTAGCTGTGTCTGCTTCCAAAGCCTTAGATACGATCGTGTCCGCCTTTATATAGGCCTTTTGGTTGATAAAGATGGTCGCCAAATCAGCCGCTACATCGGGATCGATTGGGTTGATTAGGTTTGCCTTTTGCAGATAGCCGCTATCAGATTTTAAGTCGCCTGTATTATAAGATATTGTTGCTAACTGCTTATATACATTGAAATTGGTGCTGTCTTTTTGGAGGATCTTCTTAAAATAAACCAACGCTTTGCCGTTGTTGCCTCTGCGTAAGTTAAGGTTACCCAAGTTGTATAACAATGAAACACTGGTTGAGTCCTGTTGGTAAATGCGCAAATAATAACCCTCGGCATCGGCCAGCTTACCCGCCATTTGCGAAGTATAAGCTAGCCCGGATAATATTTTAGCATCAGAAATAGGCTCAGGGTAGGTTTTACGCAGATAGTCCAAAGCATCTGCAAATCGCTGGTTCTGGTAATATTCCAATAATAAAGCATCCCCGGATTTTTCAGTTTGTTGCGCAAATGATGTTATAGAAACGCTAACTAAAAATATTAAGAATATGTATAGTTTCATACAAACTAAATTATTAGTTTAAAATCAAAAATGCAAGTAGATTAAACAAAACGTTGTCTTTGGGGTTGATAATCAAACAACAATTGATTTAATTATGGATAAGATTAGAAAATTTGAGTTGATGGAAAAGATTGTCCATGAGTTGGAGGATCTTAAAAATAGTCAGCAGGCCATTATACAAAAGTTAACCAAAATAGAAGTGGATAACATAGACCTGGGAGATAAGCGCCTGGAAAAAGACCTGCCCGATATGCACCAGCGTGTTTCAGATAACCTGGATACTATCGCCGGCATTTTGGAAGACTTTGCAGGCAAGACTGACCAGTTCAACAATCAGAACAACATTGCTGCTTTAAAGGAGCAGGAAGCCCTTAACAAGTAAAGAAACAGGAAAGCCCCCGGAAACGGGGGCTTATTTTTTTTCTGCTTTTTCCGCATGACGATTGTATTTTTTAACCGCCTTATAATATTTTTTCTTTTCGACAGAACTTAATGCTTCAGTATCCTGAGAAACTATTTGTTTGAGATTGTCGCTGGTATATTTAACAATAGGGCCATCGCCTGACTGAATTGCAATTACCGATTGCGGATCAAGCTCGTTCTCATTGCCGAAATCGTCAACCGGAATTAAATAATTAAAGCTTTTGGCATACACGTTTAAGGGACCACTAATAACTTTAAACATCCAGCAACTGTCATTTGGGATGCCATATGTTTCAGTATTTGCCTGATAATCTGTAATCGTTGAGATATATAGTGTCTGATCGGTATAAATTTTTTGAAATCGATGAGCGCTGTCCGATTTTGGGAATTTTTTATCCACAAATACTAAAAAGCTTTTGTGTGATAGGGTGTCAGTATACATATAAGAAGTAACCTCCTTCAATGAACTATCCTTGAAAGTAACATGATAAGTGGCGCCTTTACCAGCTCCCTGTCTCCAATTCCACATTCGGTTCATGTTCATACTATTCATCATATCCATTTGTTGCCGGGCATTTTGCTTGGCCATATTTGAATAGACTTTATTCATTCCCGGAAATTGGGCAGAGGCTTGTAAAGAGTAAAGGAATATCAGTGAAAATATTAAAAGCGCAGGTTTGAGGTTTGGGTAAAGTTTCATGATAAAGATTTAGTTTTTCCAAATATAAAAAACTAAATCCTTAAATCAATTACTCAATACTTTTGCCTTTCATGGCCGAGCTGATAGCCTGGTCCATCAAACGTTCTGCAAATGGCCGGGTGAATTCATTTACCGCATCGACGTTTTTCAGAATAAGATCTTTATCGCCGCTGGTGAGGGATTCCTTTAATTCGTTTATTAATTTCTGTGTATCGGATATCTCGACAATGGATACATAATCCGCGTTTTTCTGTAGAAAACGCTCTACGGTATATACCATTTGCTCACCTTCGGTACGGGCTTCTATCAGCATACGCTGTGCAACGTCGTCTTTGGCATGGGTGATGCTATCCAGCAGCATTTGTTCTACCTGATCGTCAGTGATGCCATAGGTTGGTTTTACTTCTACTTCCTGTTTAACACCTGAGCGAAGTTCGATGGCCTGTATCTTCAAAATACCATCAGCATTCAATAAAAAGTTAATATCAACTTTAGGCAAGCCGGCGGGCATAGCGGGGATACCCTTCAGATCGAACTCTGCTAGTTTACGGTTTTCTTTGATCAGGTCGCGTTCGCCCTGGTAAACGGCGATCTTCATATTTACCTGTCCGTCGATTGAGGTAGTATATTGTCGCCCTGCTTTGGTAGGTACTTTTGAGTTGCGCGGAATGATTACAT
>Ga0163162_10000069_pt1 | contig 96838 bp, 156 predicted proteins | sample S55metaG_FD_115310 | JGI IMG/M metagenome (GOLD analysis project Ga0163162, IMG submission 115310) | Switchgrass rhizosphere microbial communities from Kellogg Biological Station, Michigan, USA - S5-5 metaG | ecosystem: Host-associated > Plants > Roots > Rhizosphere > Soil | place: USA...
CGACGTAGACCATCGAGATGGAAAGACCGAACGACAGTGCAGCTGCAAGTAACCACAGAGTCAGATTGTCAACCCCTTCTTCTTCAAACTCAGGTTCGACCTCAGACATACTTGCTTACCGAATAACCGATGATGAATACGATGTTGAGCGCGATGAATACTGCGCAAGATGCGCGGAGTGCCTTATCGCGGTTACGACGCTTGCGGCGCTTTACAGAAGCGTCGATTACATCTTCCAACGGAATCCCTGGCTTATTCATTAGTGAATGCTCCGTGAGGCAGCTGGGCTAATGGCTGTAAGGTAATCCATCCGTACCAATGGAATCTCTGGCATGTACGGCTGAACCATTTCGTCTGCGTCGAACCGATTGTTATCAACCCACTTCGCTGTAACTGCCTTGTTGAAGGCATCGGCGAAAGCTCTAGTCGTGAAGAACTTGTAGCACTTCTCGATAGGGTCGCGAACTCGGAACAGACCGCCTACTTCTTTGATGTCATAAGCTTTACGCAAGCGTGGAAGCATACGAACGTTGAGGAGGAACGTAAGAGACAGTTCCCGCACATCCAATGCCATCTGAAGCGCTTCCATGAAGCCGTGGGTGTTAGCGCTGTAACGCACTGCCATCCAGTCGCCGTTCTCATCGAGGATGTTGGCTTGCCAAGTGTTACGCATCTCACTGAAGCAAATGCCAACTGGCGGAATGATTACTTTCGATACGCCATTCTCGGAGAGAACAACTTTACGGCCTTCAAGTTTGTATGCTTTGTAAGTAGACATCTGTGACCTCCGCGGTCGTTAGGTATAATGGTGTTGCTATCAGATTTGAAAGCTGACTAATTCGCCAAGAGTGGCGGTATTGCATTTTACTTCGGTGATATCGTTTTCGACGCAGTACTGCTCGATTGATTCCAACCAAGTATCGACATGTGCGTGAAAGAGCGTTTGAGCGCTCGTTGCATCGGCTCCAGCGTAAAGCAACTTGTTAATGAACTTATCAAGATACTTGTTCGCTTCCGATTGATTACGAATGAAGTTCTCATCGGTGAGCAGCTTTTCGAAACGTGGATCTTTCCTGAGGCCGATTGTTATCAGTGCCATTTTACGTACGATGTTTTCTTTGTTGCGTTTAGCACCTTCGGTTAAGCGGAAGAACTCATCCATGGAACTCTCCTTACAGACTACGCTGATGGGACTCAACGTTGCCATTACGACCGGCGCGGTAATAGCCGCGATCAGTTTGGGAGCGTGATGGATTGAAGCGTTTAGCGTGGGCGCTCTGGACTGCGACACCGAGAACCTTCTGAACGGTATCAGGATCTTGGCAGAACTTACGTAGTTCTGATTCGAAGTGATCACGCTCTCTGGAGTCGGTGTAGATGTGGATAGAACCGAATACGCTGATGTACTCGGTCTTACCGTTATCGAACTTCACCGGAACCGAACCAACCCGGTGACCGACTGGTGGGTCGTCATGAGAACCGAGCACCAGGTCATTACCCATGATGGTTGTAGATACGAGTGACATGATTGTTTCCTTAAGCGAGGTAGCTTCTGAATTTGGCGTGGAGGCGGGTCATCTCTTCACGGTCTGCTTTCTTCTCGATAATGGAATCGAGGATTGGCAGAAGGCCCATGAATGGAAGACCTTGCGTCATGAGGTCCAGCAGAGTGTGCGTGAGGCTAATACCGTCAAGAGCCATCCACACGTCAAGGTTGCAGGACTTGTACTTACCGTAGAGCTCTACGGTCTTATCAGCACGCATGACAGCGCCGCCGTGTTTACCTGGGATGATGAGAGTCTCAACGCCATCGGCGTCGATGAATGCCATCTTGCAACCCAGGTCATCTGGTTCTTTCGCGACAACGTCGTTGGCACGCTCAACGGCTACCGTCCAATCGATGTTCATGCCGAGGTTGTAGAAGCCGCGGGCGATCATCCAGTTGGCGTGGAACTTCTTGCCATAGTCAGTGCTTTCGATAGCTTCGTCGATAGCCGCGAGAGTGTTCTTGTCACCAATGACTTTAGTGACATCATCTTTGATTTGCTGTTCGATGCTTTGCATGAGACTTCCTCAGTCGTTTCGAGTTCGGGTTGGTATTGCCAGCGGAATGCTTCTTTGAAGATCCGCGGTTCTTCAGGGAGGTAGATCAGGTAGTTCTGCATTCGCTTCAGTTCGATGCTGGAGACTTTACCCCAGATGTCGTAGTAGCTTCCGTCGATCTCCGTGTAAACATGTCCAGGACACATCGCGTAGTACGGCTTTGCTTGCGGGTAGATCCTACGCAGTATCAAGTACAGCTTGAAACAATTACCTTGAGTAAAAACAACGAGAGCATTTGGAACGCTCTCTGCTAACTCAGTAAGAAACAGTTCAACCGGATCTTTACCGATCATTTCTTCTGGTGCGCTTTCGCAGCGTCACGGACGGTCATGTAGATGCCGTTGGATTGAGCCAACAGGATAACCATCTCGTTGTACGTGCAGGTGGCGAAGTTGACCTTGTAGTCTTGACGCAACTTCTCCAGCTCACCCATCTGCTTAACCGACAGGGCGTCGCTGCCCAGCAGGGCGACGTAAGCATCGATGAAGTCGATGTTAGCGCCAACCTTCTGCTTGATCAGCAGGAGATCGTTCTCAGCGGTTTTCTTTTTGACGTAATAAATCAACCCACCGACAGTTGCCGCGATGGTTGTCAAGCCTGCTGCGATTTTGATTGCATCGGAAATCATGATAGTCCTCCTCGGACGTTAGGGACGGCTGGAGTTAAGAACGTTGTAGATAACTTCGATCTGGCTTTGAATCACCAGAATCTCATCGTAACGCATGTTGGCGAACTTGGTATCGTTACGACGACGGATCTCCATCAGGTTTGCCAGTTGTTGGGCGCTCAGAGATTTCTGACCGTACAGTGCAACGATGTCATCGCAGAGACGCACCAGATCGGAGATGTTGCGTTTGATAACTTCGGCCTTCCGGAGATTCTCTTTACGTTCCAGATAACCTACGGTAGCACCAGCTGCGGCGCCGATGGTTGCAACTACTGCGCACAGCTTCAAGAATGTCGGGATGTTCATCATGGTCGGACTTCCTCAGTCGTTGGTGACGTCACCCGAAATGGGTGACGTTGTTAAGTGGGGGAACCTTAGCCAAGATCGGCCTTCAGTTCCTCCACCTTCTGCCCGAACTCAACGATACTTGCGCGATGGGCATCTAGCCTATCGCTGAAGTCGTTGAGCTTTGCCATCGCTTGATCATGATCAAGCGTGATCCACAACTCGCTGACGTTAGCCATCTGCGAGAGGTGCTTGGCTGTCCACTCATCGAGGGCAGCGATCTTGGCGCGGAAATCGCCAGACCCGGTATAGGTCCAGTTATCGATCTCCTCGAGCATCACAGCTTGAACGTCCTGTAACCATTTAATCATCTCAGGGATGTTGGTTACAGCCTCGTAAGCTGCTTTTACATTGGAAACTGTGGACATGGTGACCTCCTCGGTCGTTCAACGTATCCAGAATGGATCTCGTTGTTATGTGTACTCCGACAATATATGACTGTAATCTTTTTCATTCCAATCCAAATAGGATGTACAGTTAATCCATTTATGCACAGGTATCGACTATGACCGGTGAGGAAATGCTGGCCGAGATGATTCAGGTAGCGAATCAGGCCATCCTAGAAGGATACGGCGTAACGCTGAGTACGTCGAATTTGTCTTTCACCGGGTTGGTGCCTGGCGAGTTCGATGGAAAGAACACCAAGGTAGGCGCCACGGCTCGTGGTAAGCAGATCACCGGTAGTTACGTCTACTACTACAACCGCTTGGATATGCAGCAAGCATTCATCGATATTGGCGTGCCAGTTGTCAGTGTCGAAGTACTGGGAGAGATCACGCCAGCTAGCGTGGTGAACGCCCTCAGACTTAAATACAACTTTGTTTTAAGTCTGAATGATATCAAAGATTACACCAACGTGAATGGTGTTGTTACCATCACTGTTACAAATAGGTCATTCGTGTGGCTAGGAACGCTTGTGCTCAACGCAAGCAACGGAGTCCTCACCCTAGCGTCACAATTCCCGAACAACGTTTTGAACGGCCTTGTAGCGCCTGGGGGCGAGCCAATGACCGATGGTGGAGTTTACGATCAGTTGATCCACTGACCGAAATTCTATGACCTCCTGACTCCTTAACGAGAACTCGTGTATGGCCATTGACTACACACGGAGTGAGATAGACGTCGTTATCGATCTCATTCGTCAAGATAACCAGAACCGGACCTTGACGTCTAGCCAAGTGACGTTTGGCACTCCGAGCGTTTTTACCCCTGTAGCTGGGGTGAACCGTAATACCCTGATGGTTGGTACAGCCGTCGCGGGAAGAGGCTACGAGGGTAGTCAAAGCTTCTATTACAATCGAGTAAGGTTAGTAGACTTCGTTGATCCAGATACGATGTCACTAGCGTTCACGATCACGGATGAAGTGAATCTGTCCGATCTCTTGCCTGCTATCAATGAAAGGTTGAACATCAATCTCTCGGCAAACAAGATCATCGACAAACCCCTGCCGGATCTCAGTTCTGTGCTGTCGGCAAACGTCGAACTCAAGGTTACCTTTGACTCGATGGTTTATCTCGGCTCATTGATTCTTGAGATGAAACCAGAGCTGATTCCTCTGAGCGCTTATCTGCCTGTTACCGATCTCTCTGGCTTGACCTACGAGCCGGCCGTTTGATCTACGAACATGCAGAATTCTATGTGGTTGGCCAAGGCCGACTTGTCCTTACTTACTGAAGAGTACCTGTAATGAGCGATATGACTAAAGCAAGCAAGGTCGTAGTCCTTGACCTTATCAACTCCGACAACAGCAAAGGTATCACCTACGGCGTTGTCGACATCGGTCTGCCAACCGTAAACAGCACTGGTCTACTGAACACCTCCGTGACCCTGACCGCCAAAGCTGGCTCGGGCTTCACTGGCTCCCAGACCTTCAAGTACAACCGTCTGCACCTGAACACTGCGATCCTCGTGCCAAGCGGCAAGGACGCAACCTTCAGCCTGGGTGATTCGACCAAGATCGCCGACATCATCCCTCAGCTGAACGCCCTGCTGAACATCAACCTCGGCGTGGAAGACTTCGTTGACGGCAATCTGCCGACCTTCACTGGTGGTATCCCGAACGAAACTCACGACGTACAAGTCGTGGCGAAGGCTGACTCGCTGGCGTATATCGGCAGCTTGACCTTCCATCTCCGTTCCGACGAGATCGACCTGGCTGAATACCTGACCGTGACTGATCTGAACGGTCTGACCTACGTGCCGGTTTAATAGGTCTTCACCACTGCCTTAATACAAATAAATCTGAGAGGGCGGGGTTTCGGCCTCGTCCTCTCTTATTTACCGTTTAAGTCAGCTTCGACTCCAGGAGATGCCTTATGTTACTTTTACCGGGATCGTCGGAAGAAGCGCTGATCGGTCTCATCAACCAGCAGAACGCTTTGAGTGTGCCGCTTGAAGTAGGTGGTCTTTACTACGGTAAAGTGAAGTCGTTGGCTGATGGTTCCATCGAACTCCCGACCGTTACGATGTATAACAACAAGGACTACGAGGGTTACGCGCGGTTTGGTTATCGTCGCATTAACCTGAACCAGATCTTTGGTGGGATACGTCCAATCATTCAAGACTTGGGTCAGACAAACATCCATCGTTTGCTACCAATCCTGAACAAACGCCTCGGCACCAACTTCCTTCCCATCGACATCGTCAACGAGCCGATCGATTGGCTGGGTGGTAACGAGCAGGCTAACTTGGTAATCAAGGCCAGCCCGAACTCGTTGGGTTACGAAGGTTCATTCGTTATCCAGTTCATTCGTATTCGACCACAGCTTGAAGTAGCGATCGCTAACAAAGAGCTGGATGTTCTGTCTCACCACAATCCGCTTGACTTGGGTAAACCTTCCCTCGACATGGCGACGTGGGGTCTGGACTTCTCGTACTACTCCAACATTCTTGGCGTTGCTTGGTACGGTTGGACTAACTGGCCTGCTGTCCAGAAGATGTTCATCGAGATGGGCTTCCCAGACATCCCTGTATTCATGACGCAGACAGTGAGAGCGTATTCGACCAAAGACGTACCCGAAGCCAACCAAGATTTCACCAACGTCTGCATCCAGACTGGTATCGATATCGAAGGCTACAAGGGCGACGCGTATATTCACTTCAACCGGTCATAAAGAGGTTTCGATATGGCTTTGTATAAAAGACCGCTTGATGAGATCCTCGGCGCAATCAAGACGTTAAACAACGTCGACTTGGTTGCGGGTGAGTATACGTTCGGCACGCCGACGCCAGTCGAGCCGGATGCATCAGGCACCAATACTTCGTTGTTAGTCACCGCGCTCAATCCACTGAGTCCGTACGACGGCAGTACGACCATTCGCTACAAGCGTCTCAATCTGGCAGATCTCCCGACCCTGATCAGTCCGAACATCAAGGCGTATGACATCCAGACCACTGACGACTTCGTGGCTTTGCTGAACAAGCGTCACGGTATCGGGTTTGAGGCGAATGACATCGTCTCCAATGCGTTGACTCTGGTGAATGGCGCTGGGGATGTAATCCTCGTTGCTGAACCAGACAGCATGGGTTGGATTGGTGAAGTTACGTTCCACGTTACTCTCGGGGCTCAGCCGCTTGAAGACGTGATCATGGTCAGCCAATTGCCGGGCCTGAACTATCCGTCTCCTCAGATCACCAAGCCGTATGCTTCGGTAGGTTACTCCTACTGGCGTGACCTGAGTGCGCACTACGCCGAGCTTATCACGGTTATCGCCGGCCACGACAGTCTCGGTATCATCAGGGATGTACTTGTGGCGGCCTCTGGTGACGCCTGGCAGATCATCGGCGCTTCCCGCTTCTCTCTGGATGGGGCTAACGTTAGCTACGTAGGTCCGACGTCTGGCGAGCCTGTCTCCAATCAGGACTACGACCATGTGGTCATCGTTGATCTCGATGACACCAAGTCGCTTGGATGGTCTGGCCAACTGGTTCTTCACTTTAACGATCCGATTACGGATTAAGAGGTGTAGTCATGGCTGTTGAGATCATTCCTTCCGCTACCAGTAAAATCATTGAGGAACTCAACGTCCTCAACGTGCCGCCGAAGACGTTCACTGAGATGAACGTTAGTCTGCAAGATATCGAAGTCGTTGATACTGAAACCGCTAACACCAAGCTGACTGTAAAGTCGGTTCCGGGTCGTGGTTACTACAACGAAGTCGACATCTATTACAAACGTTTGGTTCTTGGCGACATTATTCAGGCTGCTGATGTACGTAGCCTTGAGGAATTCACCCCTGCAAGCGTTGTAAAGCTGATTAACGGCGCGTTCGGCCTTTTCCTTACCGTTGATGACTTCGAACCGTTCACGCCTCCCACGGTGGCTAACGGAGACTCTGAAGAACTCGTGTTGACAGCCAAGTCTGACAGCCGCGGCTTCATCGGGTCTGCGGTAATCAACCTCACTCACTCCAAAGCCTTCTTAGATAGCATCGTCGGTATCAAGATTCTACCAGTCTGTAATCATCCGGATGCGGTGAACTCGAAGATGTCTGCTCGGATGGTTACGTGGGATGTTGACTTCACCAGTCTTCGTGATGCAATCAAACCGACTAGTCCAGGTCAGCGGTACACTGATTGGGCAGCACTTCAAAACGCTTGCTCGTATCTCGGGATTCCTGGCTGGAATGAAGGTTACATTACCGACTATCCAACCTCAGCGGTTCCAGACAGTAACCCTGCGTTTGACCGAGTGGTTGTTCAGGCTGGCTTCTACAGCGACCAGATGATCGGGCCGATGTATCTTCACTACAACATCCTCGAAGAGGCTTAATCAAGATGCCTATTTTCAGTAAACCGCCTATCGATGAGGTTTATGACCTTATCAACTTGGCAAACCAGGCTGTGGAAAACTGGATTCCGGTGACGAAGACCAACGTCTTGCTCGGCGTCCCTGCTCCTGCCACGGTTCCAGGCAACTCGGCGATGAACACCAAGATCACCTTGAGTGCAATCGCTGGTCAAGACTTCATCGGTCGTAAGGAAGTCAACTATCGCCGGCGCGATATGGGTGTCCTGTTCCGCAGCATCACACTCCAGATCGACCGGTACTCGGTAAACCAAGGCGCCGCTGCTGGCTCTGGTGCCGCTGTGTTCACCGTCTACGCTCTGCTTCCGATCATCAACGCGAAGTACGGCATCAACCTTACTACTGACGATATCGTCGATCAGACGATCACTCGCGGTACTACGCTTGAAGACGGCTTCTACACCAAAACCGTTACGGTGCAGACCAAGTCGACGAGTCTTGCTTACACTGGCCAGTTCGCACTGAAATGGAAAGGTGCTCCGCAAGACCTCAGCATGATGATCACCGTGACTGACCTCAACACTCGTAAGTTCCCAGGTGGTAACGACTTCGTTACTCCAGGACACCCAACGATTGTCAGCGGTATGGCTTACGCCATCGACTGGTCGGCATTCATCTTGGCTGGCACCAAATGGAATGGCTACCCGAATAGCTGGGAAGGTGCGAGTAACGAACTCGTTGCATTCGGTGTGCGGTTCATCGATGAACTCAACCGTCTGTACGGTCGTGGTCTCGCCTATCCGAGCGTCGGTTCTCCGGCGTACGTCTTCCAGTCGTGGGCTGGCCGCGTAGTCGACCTGAGCACTCAAGCTGGTCGAGATTCTGCGCCTCTGGCTAACTCCAAGTACTACAACCGTGTGCTGATCCTGACCGTACCTGACGCAGATACTGCGCTGGGCTGTGGTGCTGGTCAACACTACATCCACTATAACGTCTGAGGATAGAGCCAATGTCTTACATGACGAAGTCTGTCGACGACTTCTTGGCAACGCTCAACGCTGCCAACTCGACGGCGTTCACGGCGGCGGATATCACCTTCGGCGTTCCGCAAGTTGTAGAAGGTACTTGGCAAGGTCAGGTCACCAGTCACAACAGCGCAATGCGCGTTACCGCCAAAGCCGGTGGTGCGTACCAGGGTACGAAGGTTCTGACCTACGATCGTTTGAAGTTGAACGATCTGGTTAGCGCCAACATTCCTGGCTTCAAGGTTTCCGCCTACACCGCAACCACGACCTACACGTTGTTCCCAATGCTTCAGTATTGGACTGGTATTCAGTTCACCACTGATGACTTGAACGACGGTCCACTGGTTGACAACGGCGATAACACGATGACAGCTGTGCTCTCGGCTAAGCCGGGAAGTATCGGTTGGATCGGTAACCTGAGCATCATCGTTACTAAAGGCTCCGCGCCTATCGATGAGATGGTTCAAGTTACGGCGCTGCCGGGTCTCAACTACCCAACTGCCAACGATCAGGATACCTTTGCTCAACTGTACATGTACGGTTACGACTTCACGTCGTACTTCACGCAAGTACAAGCGATGGCTCCGGGTGTTCTCAACAGCACTCAAGCTGATCAGTTGGTCACTGCGTTCAAGGCGATCGACATCTCCGCTGGTAAAGCTCTGTGGGTGAATAACCCAGGTGATACCCAGTGGAACTTGGCTGGTGCTACGGTTCTCAGTAACGGTCTGAACTCCGGTAGTCTGCCGACCAACCCTGCGTACAAGTACGTAATGGCGTTGCAGCTCGCAGGCGGTGTTCTTCTTCCAGCTGGTGCCATGTACCTCCACTACAACGATCCGTTCGATCCGAGCGCGACATAAGCGGCGTAGGCGGGCTCACACCCGCCTACCACCCCATTGGAGATTGAATATGCTTCGTGCAATTATCGGTTTCGATCACATCGGCAAGAACTTGGCGGAAGCGTCTTGGCTGCCGAATTGTGGCTACAATATCACGCGTATCATCGGACCTAAACAGTTGTCGATTAGCACCGATGGCTGGCTGGTGCCTGCTGCCGGTGTCTCTACTGGATCGGCAACGCAAACCATACTTGACTTCAGCGCATTCATGGTTCCGGGTAACACCGGCTTGTCTATTGGTATTCGATTCAAGACAGTCACCCCAGGTAGCAGTGGTGCCATGTTGATGATCGGTACGGTGGTTGCCGGCACCGATGCCCAACTGATCGCCAACTTCAATAGTCTGCCAGCGGCCGCTCAACTGACTAACGGTGAGGCGTATCTCGAAATCGTCTATGATTTCGTAGCCAATACGTACAGTGCGTACTGGGATGACGTGTACGGCGGGGCTGGTACGATCGCCACTGTCAGTGTTGCTAACCTGAAAGCAGGTAAACTCGTTCTATTTATCAACCAAGCCAGCGCTAACTCTTCTGGCGTGCTTGGGATCAAAGATATCGTCCTCACCGACAACATCGCTGGTGATGGGATCATCACTCGTTTAGGTCCGCGGCAATGTGTACCTATCACCGTTGATGTCGCATCTGGCACTGATTGGACTGTCAGTGATGGCGGGACTATCTTGAATGCCTTGAACGCTGCGCTAGAAACTGGCGTTGCGACTTGCACCTCGGGGCCATCCAAAGCTCCATTGGTGGTTAGCCTGAAAGCGACTATTCCAGCAGGTGCTAACATCGATGGCATCATGTTGTCGATGATCGGTAAAACCGATGTAGCCGGCGCCCTCACCGGCGTTAAGTTGACTAATGGTGCTGCATCTATCAACGGCCAATCCAAAGCAATCGGTACTACTCAGAAGTACGGCAACCCAATGGGTGCATTCGCCCGTGCTCCAGATGGTAGTCGTTGGACAGCCTCTTCGATCGACAGTACCACGTTGTCGCTCACCCCTGACGTAGCGAGCTGATCGTCATGACATTAACCGTACGCGCTGTACTGCCGGGCTACGCGTTAACGCGTCCGGTAAGTAGCTTGACGACACGGTCGGTTGGTGGATACGCGCTGGTAAACCCAACGCCAATTATCCCAGCCCATCCGCCGGTTCTGACAAACTACCGCAAACCTCAGTCGGAGATGATCTACGATCTGATTGAGAAAAGTAACCCAGGCTTCAAAGACATCTATCCGCTGGGGTCTGTTACATTCGGCATACCTGCCGATATCGCAGTCGCTAGTAATGACCCTTACAAGAACGACACCAGTGTCGTGGTAACTCCTGTAGCCGGGTCTGGTGGTATCGGGAAGGTAACGGTTAAGTATCGCCGCATTGACCTGTCCGTGTTGTTCAAGAACGTCACGTTGAAGTTGGATAATTACTTCAACACAACCAGCGCCTTTCCAGCCGACTACGTTCCTTGGTTTGCTGCGAAATTTGGCATCAGTCTTGTCAGTGCTGATTTTTCTGCTGGGAACAACATCACGTCCGGCACAGCGTACTCGCGCGGCCCTCTTCCAGCATGTCTGTGCTATAAAGGCGCAGTTACCATTCTCTGGACTTTGGGTAAGCGTCCGATCACCGACATCATCACCAGTGCGAATCGTAACTTGGTTGGTCGTCTGTATCCTGGCGGTAATGACTTCTCTGTTGGTCGTAAACCAACAGGCGAGTTCATGACACTTACTCAGGATGCTACTGCCATCAAGACGAACTTGGCAGCTATCCCAGTGGCATACAACCCAGCTGGTGGTGCTAACGCCAACATTCAGACGATCTGCGATTGGTTGAACGCTAACACTGGTTATACCGGGTGGAACATCGGCAACGCCAATTCTCCTGGTGGTACGCAGAACATCCAGTGGTTCAGATACACTCTTCCGAACGCCAACGTGCCTGAGGCTGATTCGTCTAAGTACACGTCGGTCGTGGTTATTCAATCCAGTGCGGATAGTTGGTTCACTGGCCGCTGCCTTCTTCAATACACCTAACAGGGTCCGCCATGACTATCTTCGTATCTAGTACGGCTGACCTTCTCGCAATGGTCAACCTGGCTACTGGTCAGTCGTTCGTTGCAGCCGAACTCATCTTCGGTAATCCACGCGCCACCACAACTTCCGAGCAAACCCAGTCCGGTAAGAACACCGCCGTACAGGTGAACTCGGCACCGACGTCTACTAAGTCGGTTGGATTCACGACGATCTTCTACGATCGACTCCCGCTACAACCGCTCGAGAACTACAACCTGTCCAACTGCGCCTGTCCAGACGGTGCGTCCGTAGCGACATGGATTCCTATAGTCCTCGGCTACCTGCGAGTGCCGTTCACTGTAGCAGAGCTAGTAGACCATCCGAGTTTTACAGTGAACGGTAAAGTCAATGTTCTGATCGAAGCCGTTCCGAATCACCTCGGATGGACTGGGTCAGCTACGTTGAAGTTCGGTGGGTATCCAGACATCGCTACTGCATTCAACGGTAACACGTTGCAGGCGTTCTAATTACATTGGGGATTTGAGAAATGAACGATTGGCCCAATTACCTGATCCGGACCGACTTCACTGAAATGGGTGAGGTGCTGGCAAAGGTGCAGGTTGGTGAGATGGACATCATCAACGCTAGACTCATCTCCACGATTCTGTCGGAATACGGCCCTGAAGCCGAGCGCAGTCTGTGGAACACTCAGCCAGACTTGAATGAGTTCTCGCTGTTCGGCGCTGAGGTCAAGTACAACGGCCCTAACACCCAGAGCATGCCTACCTTCAGCACATTCAAGTACGCGCTCTGCATCTGCTTCCCAGAGCGCTCTGTAGCGCCTGTTGGTCGCCTCTACCTCTGCTGGAACGATCCAGTTGTAGAAGAGCCTACTGAAACCACAGCCGGCGAGGAGTAACATCATGCTTCGTGCAATCTTCGGTACAGACCTCGCCTTGAAGACGACTAACCCAGCGGTTGCCACTGTGGCGTTCCCTGACTGGTGGACTCTGTCGGGTCTTCCGGGCGCTGGTCAAGGCACTAACATCGCGCGGTGCGCCATCGATCAAGATGGTTGGCTCACGGCGTACTCGAACGGTGCTGATCAGATCGTTCCAATCTTCTTGAAAGGGTTCGTTCCAAATAACCCTAACAAGTTAACCATCGGTTACCGTATCCGGACGGCTGTAGCGTACACCGGCTCCCACTCAATCTGCCACCTTACGGCCGATACCACACCGAACGACGTTGCATGCTACATGTTCTTGGCTGGTACTGCTGGCGCTCCATGGTTGACTGGCGTAAATACCGAGTACTACGTAGAACATACGTACGACTTCGTTACTGGTGTCGTATCAACACTCGTCAACGGAGCGGCTATTGCTAACTATACCGCTCCGGCGATGGTGGCTGGCAGTAAGGCTGCGTTCGTAGCTGGCACTGGTTGTCTTAGTTTCCGCCTCGGCACGTCTGCTGGCGGTCGCTACGGTATCCGCGATATCTACATTCTGGATGACGTGGCTGGCGACGGTATGACTAGTCCTCTCGGATCGCAGCGGATGTACCCTGTTCAAGTCGACGCCGCTGCTGGCGCCGGTTGGGTTGCTGCTGGCGGTGGAACGATCGTGGATACGTTGAACGCGCCGTACCCATCTTCTAACGCGGTAACGTCAGCTGCGGATAAGACTCCGTTGGATACGAGCTTGAAACACTCCATTCCAGTTGGCTTCCGCATCAACGGTGTACAGTTAGCAATAGCCGGGGCGCGTCTCGGTGACGCAGCGTCCAGCACTAAGGTCGAACTCACGCAAGGCGGAACAACGCTCGCGGCTAAATTCGTATCTTCACCAACAGGCGCTGCGACTGTAGCTCCGGTTGGACTGTACACCAAAGCACCGGATGGAACCGCTTGGTCTTTGGCTAAACTCGATGCCACTGCGGTTAAACTGACGCCTGACACAGCCGTCTGATAAGAGGTTTTATAATCATGGCAATTAGAGCAGTTATCGGCTTCGAACATTTGCCGCAGGGCGTTACGTCGTGGATTAACTACGCCACTCACGGGATGACGCGTAACGCCGACTTGTCGGCACAGAACACATTAGTCAATGGCTGGATTGTAAGTAACGCTACCTCCAGTGGTGCTGAACGCGTTTCGATTCCATTGGACCCGTATCTGGTAGCTCCGGTAAACAAGATCTGGTTCGGATACCGTTGCCGTATCGTTCTCAACGCCAAAGGTGGCGCTGGGCTCGTCTATATTGGCGGAAGCTACGTCCTCTTGGATACGGTGATTCCTGTTAGCGGTAACACCGTATACCTTGAGTTCTCGTACGACGTTAACACCGGCGTCGTAGAGCGTTGGGTCAATGGCGTGCAGATCGCCAACAGTGCTGCCGGCACTGGTCGTAGTATGACACTCGGACTTGAGGCCAAAGGTAGTTTGAACGGTCGGTACGATTATCGCGACTTCTACATCTGCGATGACCAAGGCGCCGCTCAAGGACTTCCAGTAGGCCCACAGGGTCCGCAGCAAGTTGTACCTATCAGCATCGATGCTGCAACTGGTTCCGATTGGACTACTACACCGGGTGGTACGGCATTAGTAGATGCGGTCTATGAAGTTGGTTCAGTACCGACAGCGAAGATCGCTACATCGAACACCACGACCAAAGGCCCATTGGCCGCTAGCCTAAAGTCCACACTCCCGGCTGGAACTATCGTCACCGCCCTCGAGGTAGTGGTTGGGGTGAGCTCTAACGGCGCAGGTCCAGTCACCTGTACGAGTAAGATCAAGGACGGCGCCAACGAAGTTGTAGGTAAGACGTTCTCAGGTCCTTCTGGATCGTACAACTATAATGGTAGTGGTGGTGTGTTCCACAAGAACCCGGCCGGTGGAACGTGGGACAGCGCCAGCATTGACGCCACGGATTTCATCGTAACGCCTGATGCGTAATGGAGTAGTCCATGTCTGTTAACATTTCCACTATTCAGGGGTACGCCCTGACGAGGGATGCGATGGGGGCGAAAGTCTCCAACATCCAAGCTTACGGGATGATAAAGCCGCCGGCCCCAATATCGTTGCGAACGGTTAACGGTTATGCGATGGGTCAGCCGGCTAACACCGTCGCATTGCGTACTTTGAACGGGTACGCGATGGTGCCGTTTGCCAAGCTTCCAACTGGAGCTAACGGAGCATCTTCATTGATGACTCTGATTCTTCAGAAGGCTAAGTCTGTACGTCCAGCATCGCAGTTCTCGTTAGGTCCTGTGGAAGTTGCCACCGATTTAGCTGGTTACGATAGTAAAGCTTTGTTAACAGCTCAGCCATCGTCTCTGTTGTCAGGTAGCATGTACTGGTACTACAACCGGTCTCCGCTGAGTAAGCTTTCTAGTGCAGGTAACATCGCTGGAATCGTCATCGGTGCAGCGGCTAACGTCCATGCGTTGATCTCAGCAATCAATACTGCTACCGGCATGGTGTTGACTACAGCTGACCTCGTTAACGATGTGATTCCAGCTAATGCCACTGAGGTTACCATTACCGCAGCGGACACCAGTTATATCTTCGCGCCTGGATCGTCGGTTAACGTAGGTTTCACCACTACGTTGTCCAGCATATTCAAGTCTGACATGCTACTCTTCACGTAAAGGAGCCCAATCATGAAGATTCATGTAATGTCTGGTTGGGATGTCCCGACAACATCTATCGCTGGTAGCGGCAGCAACTTGGTGCGGGGACCGATCCCAAACACGATGTTTGAGATCATGGCCACCAGCAGTGATGAATTCATCACTGCGCAAACCACAGCGCTTGGATGGTTGATGGCGTATACGACCGTCACCAACACTAACTACGGTAACAACCGTAACCGCATTCACGGGAATGTCAAGACAGCAAGCCCGAGTATAGGTCCTGCGTCAAACCTCTTCCACGGGATTCGGTATTCTGTAGCGTCTGTATCTCCAGACACCCAAGTCCTAAGCTACATGAATACCTACGACGCCGGCGGCGCCAACGCTTTAACGGTGTTCTCTAAAACTGATCTACCTGGGTACGCTCTCAATAAGCAGTACTACCTGGAGCATCAGTTGGACTTCGTGAACGGCGTCGTTAACCGCTGGGTCGACTCAAAGGCGCTGGCGCCGCTACCGATGCCTACGTTCATGTTGACGGCAGTTTCAGCCGCGCCGGCAGGTCAGGAATTGTGGTTGGCGCTCGGAGCGCTACTTAGTTCGAACGTACCGTCAGGTACGCCATGCTACTGGTCGTGGCGAGACATGTACTACATCGAATGGGAAGCTGGCGAGAAACCTCAACCTCTGGGTCCAGTGGTTATCGACAAGCTTCCTATCGCTAACGTGGCGGCGCCTGCGTGGACGACCGTCAACCCAGCGACAGGTACTGTATTGGATGCGTTGAAGAAAGGGTATAGCAACCCATCAACGGCTATCAACACCAATTACGTCCTCAACGATGAGCCGATGTCTCAAGCAGCCATCACTTACGATGCTTCGGCTATTCCCCTGAATGCCAATATCAAAGCTGTAAACGTCAAGACTCGCGGCGTTCAGTGGACAACGACACCGTACGGTAAAGTGGGTGTATCGTTAACAGCAGGGGGTGTTGAAACATCCGACGTCGATGTCACTTATGGTGGCGCGCAGATCTTCGTAGATAAGGTATTCGGCTCGGACAAGAACCCGTCCGGGCAAGCCTGGACTCAACCTCTTTTGGCTGGATTGACAGTCAAAGTCAAGCCTAAGGTGTAGTCATGGCAAATCCCCAACAAGCGTTACGATCTATCGATACGTTCGTGATGTACACCACCATCAATACGCCGACACCTTTGGCTGCTGATGGTGCTGGACTCCTAGCGCAGATCAATCTGGAAAACGGTATCACTTTGCTGGCTCGCCATGTGACCATTGGGCCACCTGTCGCTACACCAGCGAGTGATACTCGCTTCAACACCCAAGTAACTCTGGATTCAGTTGCTGGTCAGGGCTATAAGGGTCAGATGATCGTTCGGTATAACCGAGCTTCGATCGCGGGTAAGAGTGTTAGTCTCTCCAACATCGATCTAGGTTCAGCTACAACGATCTACGGGGCCCTTGCTACGATCAACGCAGCTTCAGGGATGGTTCTCACCACGAATGATGTCGAAGATGGTCCTATCGACTCTGAGGCGACTAAAATCGAGCTGACAGTTAAAGCTGGTAGCTACTTCTTCACCGCTGGGTCCAAAGTCATGGCAGGTAAGACACTGCCTTCATTCGCGGCGCTGTTCAACGATCCAACCATTCGTTGGAGCTGAGGTATTCAATATGGCTATTCGTAGTTTCTTTGGTTACGACGATGTACCGCTGCCAGCCGGCGAGCAACTCGCCGCGACAGTTCCTCTATTACCGTTGCCTTTTTCTGGCAAACCGGGTTCTGCTGCCGGCGCTGGTGGTGTAACTTACACCAAGGGTGATGGGTGGTTGAAGTGCACTGGTAGCGTGGCCGGGAGTGGGTCATCTGTTAAAACCAACTCCTTATCCGCCACCCTCGCAGCTCTAGGATGTATCCAAGGTGCCGCAGCGGTTATTACTATCGGAGTGCGGATGTTTTTCCCAGTAGGCGTCTCGAATGCGACTTACTGGCCACATCCGATCAGCATTGTCACAAGCGGAACCATCACTCCGACTACCGTTGGGATAGGTACTGCGTTTCCATTCGGCAGTGTCCCTGGATGGGTAGCTGGTAAAGAATACTACTTCGAAGCGCAATACGATCTGGTAGCGAACGTAATTCGCCGTAAAATAGACGGTGTTTCGATTGCTGATCTTGCGCTATCATCAACCACCTCGACGGCAATTGCTGCCGGTACAGCGCAGTTCTCGATTGGCGCCATCACAACCGGTACGCTTCTATCTAACATCGAACTTAGCTTCTGGTTCAAAGACATGTACGTCATCGAGAAAACTGCTGATGGTACTGCCGATTCCTTCTTGGGTCCTCAGCAAGTACTCCCAATCACGGTGAGTAGTCTTGATCAACCTACGTGGGCGGCAACCGGTGCGGCTGATTCTGTAACGGCTTTGAATACCGATATCACCGACGCAGCCAGCCTGACTGCACCGGTGGTTACATCGGATGTGAATAACCTCAACTGCCTTGTTGGCCTCACGTTACCCACTGTCGCAGGTCAGATCAATGCCGTGGCTATCGACATTTCTGCTCGTAGAAAGGACGGTGCATCAGGGGTTCTCGGTACTCGAATTGTATCGGGCGCCGATACTTCGCCACTGGTTAACTTAGCTACAACGAATAGCATGGTAGCGGGCTATAAGGCGTACTACGCTGAGAAATCCCCATCTGGCGTTCGTTGGACTAAGTCGGCACTTCAGGCCGCTAAACTCAAACTGATCGCAGGCTGACTATCATGAAGACAGTTAGATTGTTTGGATTTGAGAACATACCTGAAGGGTATCAGACAAACACGGCGTTGAGCATTCACGGGTTGGCGTATTCTGATTTCCAACCTCTGATGATCGGGACTACCACTGGTCAGCCACTCACACCGAGGATCGTTAACAATAAAATAGTCCTAGGTAAGGCCGCTCTAGTTCCTACGGGTATCGAAGGTGCCGTTATCTGGCCGATGTCAACCTTCATCAACGGTACGTCCCCGATCAAAGTTATCATCGGCATGAGAATTGAGCGACCGATCGCGTCTGGGGTTATCAACGTCATCGATTGGAGATCTACGACAAACCCAGCTACCGCTGTGTTGGGTGCGCTACTTACCGCGGCCCAGGTTCCTGTACCTAGCACTGGGTATTATGAGTTTGTCTTGGATACAGTTGCAAGAACGGTCACTATATTCAAAGATGATGTTCAATTATCGACCGGTGCGATGCTTGCGTCTATGACGCAAGCCAACCTCGCTTCGATTTATCTGAGTATGGGGCGGTGCGGTACGAACTGGAACTCTACAGGTAGTGGTGTTGTGACTGATTGCTTCATCGTATCCGATATTTACTCGATAACGGATGATGGCGCTGGTGGGTCTTCGAACATCGAACGGCTGGGTCCAATCTCAGTGAAGCGCTTACCTGTGATCTCGGCTGTAGGTGCCGGATATACTCCATCCGATGGATCGAGTGTTCCAAGCGTGTTGAATGTTGGGCGTGAGGATACTTCCAGCCTGAATACACCTAACGCACTTACGCCTATGGACGGAACTCCACTTAGGTTGAAATTCGATGCAAGTCAGATTGGGGTACTGGATATTGCCGCCGTAGATGCGAAGATTGCCCCGATGAAGACCAGCGATAGTACTGACCCTAACTTCAGTGCAAAGTTCAGCTACGCTGGTAATGACTCGGCGTCAAGGTCTGCCACGTTCGCAGCGACAGCGCCTCCAGTTAACCTCGCGGCCGGCACACTCTTAACGTTCCCAGGTGGTGATAAGCTCAGGGTATCTAGCTTGAGTAATCTGGAACTGGTTCTCACCCCTACATCGTAATAGGAGTATTTATGTCTACTACCTTAAGGGGTGTTGACCTTTACGTAGCTACGAGACCCTTACAGACGTACGAAGTACGAAGTGTCGACGGCTACGCATTGACCACAGCTGTGGAGCCCATCACGCTTCGTCGTGTCAATGGATACATGTTGGTCGATATGGTTCGGCGTCCAAACCTGAACACGTTTGGTAAGGATGGTTTGTTGGCAGCGATTAACAAGGAGAAGTCTGTCAACTTCACTTTGTCCCAACTGACCTTCGCATCACCACAACCAAACCCAGACACACAGTCGACGAACAACACGACTATTCTGGTAACAGCGAGAAAGAGTTCCGGGTATGCGGGAAGCTATACGTTCCAGTATGCTCGGTTCCCTATCGCTGAAGCGTTCAATAGTCAGACACCTGACCTACCAACTACGGTGGGTACTACTATCTGGGGGACATTGGCAGCTATCAACACCAAGTTCTCCTTGAAGCTCGATCAGACGGATGTTGCGGATGGACCTATTGCTCCGGGTGCTACTTCTATATTGCTGACGACTTTGGCTAGCAGTATCTACTACACCCCAGGCTCGACAATCCGTATTGGCTCCAGCGATTCGGATATCGCGTTCGCTACAGTTGCTCCTGTAACTGATGCGCTTGGTTTCGATCCAGCATGATGCGACATAAGGCCCGGCGTGAGCCGGGCTTTATGCTGTCTATCAGAGTGTCAATACAACTGGGTAAAGCGTGTTGGTGTAAAGTACCGATGTACCCGATGCGCGTATATCACACGAACCAGGAACGCCAGACGTAGGTCGCACGATGTTGGACATCTGAATAGCGGAGTTGAGTACGCCGTAAGCGGCGGATACTTTAGTCTTAACTTGAGCGTCAGTATCAGCTTCAAGAATGGTCACACTGCTAGGCAGTGGGGTTACCTGAGCGTTGATCTCCAAACGCTTGTAATGGATAGTCAGCGATCCAGAGAACCCCATGTCAGCCACTGCATTGAGTTGGATGCTCGTGTTAGCAGGAGAGCCTTCAGCGCTGTATACCGCCATACTGCTGGTGGTCACCACGGTTGAGCCAAAGCCCCATGGATAACTAGCGTTGAGCATACGGTAGAGGTTTTGCGCACCAGTCTTCGTCAGGTCAACGAATCCATCAGTCAACCCAGCGAACTCAGTATTGGGGATAGCTACCGATAAAGGAATAGCGTCACCCGCCAACGTGATGTGGACATCGACAGGATCGCCATTATAAAGCAGCGAGTTGTCTACCGGCATCATTGTAGCCACGGTGTAGTTGCCGGATGCTGGGATAGTCACGTCACTGACTTCTACTTCAGAAGCCTTCAGGCCGAAAGTCGTACAGACCTTAGCCTCTATCTGCGCCTGATCGTCAGTACCCAGAATGTTAACGCGACCTGGATCAGGTTCCTTTGCACCGAGCAAACTATACCGTCCGTAGTAGAATGATCTCGATCCTTCAATACCTTGTCCGTCGATACCAGTCAGAGTCACCTTAGTGTTGTCACCGGGATTCTCCGTGGTAGCGACAAGCTCACTGACAGTCACTTGCGTTTCAACGATACTCGATCCATTCTTTGCGTTGATCAAACCCAATACGTTAGATCGAGGGCTAAGACCTAAATTGATTTGCATACAGACTACTCCGTCAGTAAAGAGTATAAACACCCCTCGCATAGCATAAAGCCCGGCCGAAGCCGGGCTTTATGTTTACATCACTTACGCTTCAGCTTCGAAAGCATCCAGGTCAGTGATCGGTGCTACGGTAGCGAACGCTACGTCGGCGTCAGCGAAACGCAGCTCGACGTCGCGAGTACCGATGTACAGGTAACCAGGATCGATAGACGAGATCTGGATAGTACCAGGAGTCGACTGATCGACTGGCGCGGTGTACGACAGATCGCTGATTTCGCTGGCCATCAGACCCAGCGCGGTACAGACCTTAGCGCGCGACTGAGCGCGGGTATCGGACTGAGTGACGATCACGAACGTAGGAGCAGTGGATGCTACTGCACCGCTAGCCAGAGATTGACGAGTATAGGCGAAGGTACGAGAACCTTCGATACCCTGACCGTCAATACCGGTCAATTGAACGGTGGTATTACGACCGCCAGTGCCAGCAGCAACGACCGGAGCAGCAGCAGTAACCTGGGCTTCGGTGATGTTGGTGGAAGAGGCGGTGTTAGCCGCGTTGATGGCCGCCAAGATGTTGGCCAACGGGGAGATAGCGATATTCACTTTCATGGTGAAGTTCCTTGCTAGACGTAGCGAACCAGTTCGCTACATACGATCCCCTATCAAACAACATAAAACGAAAAATAACCCCGTCGATGACCGAAGCCACCGACGGAGTGCAAGGCATCCAACGAGCGAATGAGAGTTTAAGCACAGGAAATACCGCAACCGTACAAGACGTCTCATTGAATGTAGTGCGAACACCCAGCGACCACGCAGGACATTGGGCGACCAAGCTTAGGACTTTAATGGCCGAAGGGTGTTCTCACATACTGATTCCATCACCCGTAATTAATTACGGATTAGCCTTCCTCAGTAACTCCTAGAGGAATGCCGAACTGCAATGGATTAGGATCGTGCTTATTCCGCAAGACGACATTCATCTTACCGACCTTAAAGCCGATAGATGCTGAAGTCACACCGTCCTTATTTTGGGACATTGCAGACTGCACCTCTACATTGCGGAATGTAGTAACCTTTTCCTGATCACCGAAGTACGGCTCTACAAACGCCATATCGAAGACAATACCTTTAATCAGGTTTGCGCACTGCAACGCATACTTGCCATCGTTCAGGTAACCCATCCCGATCATCTGATGATTATCACCCGGCATGAACATTTCGATATGCAGTACGTTAGCAGATTCGACCAGTTTAGCAACCGCCGCTTTAGCAGCAGTTGGGTGAGCCTCATCGATCCTAATTACCCGACCATTCAATGTTTCGTAGCGTGGTTTGAGCGGAGGGTATTTATCTTCGACGAAGCTGGCCAGCGCGCCAGCGGCGAATGGAGATTCTTCACGACCCCTTGTCCACTCAGTGAAGTAATCTCGAGCAGGTGTATCGCCAACATCTACAATCTCTTCACGATGCCATGCCGTATACGCCGTCAGTACGATCTTTTCAACCGTCGGCTGTTGCCACTCACGGATGTCTTCACCGATAGACCGACGCTCACTCTCGGTATCTTCGCAAACGATCTAGATGGACTCTCCGTAAGCCTCATTCAAGGCTCGCTCAATGACCGCCAACACATGACTCTTGCCAACACCCACTTTACCGCTAACCATGACTTTAATTTCGCTCACGGAAATCACCCAAAAAAAAAGAAGTGGAGACGGGAGGCCGAAGCCTCCCACCTAGTTACACGAACTGATTACGCTTGACGTAGAACGAGTAGTACCGATCGTTCATGATGACCTGAAGATACTTCGCATCCTGCACGTAAGGACAGTCCACAACTTCAAACATGTTGAAGAGGCGGAAAGCTTCTTTGGAAGACGGATGGTTCTTGTAGTAATCCATCATCTGGTCGGTGCAATGCAAGCCGAACTGCTGGATGATGTCGAGCGTATACGTGTTGATACGCAGCAATTCGTAGACACGTTGTTGGATATGCGGTGCTACTGCCATACCGAACAGCGCTGGAACCTTGGAGTTGACTGCGATAGCTCTCAGCTCGCGGTACATCGGCGTTCTGTTCGTGGAGATGAACACGTTGCTCTTGTTCGCTGGAAGCTCTACAACGACGTCGTAGAGGTCCTTAAGGAAGTCCATGGCCGACCGAACACGATGTTCGTCAATGCCCGCCAGATGACAGCCCAGCAGACCTTTATGGCTCTTGGCATTCATCAGGTCGAAATACTTGACGTACGGGTATTTGTCGAACAGATCGTTACGAGCTTGCTGACCTTCCAGCGCTGCACGCGCCAGAGCGGCGAGTGATGGGTTATCGCCTAGGGTGTAGGAGATAGCACTACGTAGAACTTCTTTACGCTCAGCGCCAGCCTTGTAGGTCTTTGGGCAGTCGCTATCGGGATACGTCCAATCGAACAGACGAATCTCGTTGATGATGACTTCAACGTTGGTAAGCTTGCGAGGAGCGTAGCCTTCCAGAATGTTGACTTTAGCTTTATCTTGTTGAGACAGGTAGGCAGACATGTTAATGCTCCGTGCAGGTATTAGGGGCGGTATAGATTCAAGTGTACAATATAAGACTCTGTTTTCTTTTATTACGCATGCGGCATAAAGCCCGGCGCGAGGCCGGGCTTTATATTTCTTACGGGATGCTCCGAAAGGCCCGGCACGTTTGTTCGAGTACTAAAGCAATCGCGGCGATTGAACCCGTACTGTACTGGTACTATTCCAAACTCTTAGGGAACGCGGTCAGACTCTGTAAGACCGCTAGGGGTGTGCTGGGCTTTATACCAGCGATGCTTTTGTCTATCAGAGGGAGCTGGACGCTATGAGTTCGTCCTTACTATCTTGAGGGAGACTAATAAGTTGTAAAAGAGCTGGGTGTATCAACTGTGCATTGACTAATCAATGAGGGCGTTTCTACATAGTATCACATCGCCACGTAATTAATTACGGATCACGACAAAAAAAAAGAATGGGGACCGAAGTCCCCACCCTATTACTTGCCAGCGCGGATCTGGTAGAACTCAACGATAGCTGCCTTGATGGCGTCTACGTTGTGGATCTCGCCGTACGGAATACCGGCGTTCTTGCAGAAGTCGCGGTGCTCAATCAACTTCTCCATTACCGGCATGTGGACGTAGTGACTGATTGCGCCATCAGCAGTGTACTCGCGTACGTACACGTCAGTTGGACTCAGCTGCACCGCACGAGCGATCTGCCAGTCAACACAATCCTTCTCACGAATGGTGTTGTAATAAGTGTTGCGGTAGAAGATCGTGCCTTCTGCGTCGTGAGTATCGACGGCGTTGTAAGTGTAGAAGCTTTCGTGCTTCTTGAAGACAGGCTTGGTAACGACCGAAGGACTCGCTTCGAATTCAGTCAGGTCGATCAACCGGGAAGGTTGATACGCTTCGTTGAATGCGTCGATCGATTCCTTCACGCCCAACTTACGACCGTCGACGATACCACCAACAGAGGACTTAGACAGGTGGACTTTCAAATCCTCGCCGATGTACATGCCGTTGAGGCAGAAGTACTGACCGGACAGGATAGGAACGCATACGTCACGGCAGTTAGCCCGTTGGAAGATGGCACCGTATTTCACGGTAGCCTCACGACCATTGTGTTCATCGATGTAACGACCACCGGCAGCAGCCAGTGCGGCCAGTACAACACCCGCATCTTGAATATTGTTCATGGTGTAGCTCCTAAATAAGAAAGTGTTGGCGGGGAGGAACCCCGCCGGTAATTGATTAGTGATGCTTCTCAACGTACTCGATAGCAGTCTTCAGTAAATCGTAGACTGCATCGGTGTTGGTGCGAAGTTCGTACTTGGTAGAGATCTCCCAAACCCACACTGGGATGTCTCGACCTTCCGCGTACGGGTGACGCATTTGACGTACGGCGATCTGAGTCGTGTCGTACATCTTGCGTTTGGCTGCACCAGTCTTCATGGTGTTAGCCAGCAGCTGTGCCCATTTGCGGTAGATCCCTTTAACGATCTCTTCGCCTTTGGCATTCTCTACAAAGAAAGTCATCCGCAAGCCATCTTCGTTGTGAGACGAATTGAACATTGCGAAGTCGGCGAACTTGTTCAGCTTAGTCGCGATGGTGTACATGCCAACGTTGAAATCATCTTCAGTCAGATTGACGAAGCGTTTCTTGGTTACAGCTACTTCATTACGAGTTGCGCAAAACATAACAAATCCCTCCACGGGAGATAGATGGTCTAGTGTTTCTCAATCAAGTGTAGCACGTCTTGCAATTGCATGTAGTACTTTTCCAGCTGCTCCTTACCAAAGTTCTTTACGGTGCAATGACCTCCAGCCCAGACGATCAATGCGTTATCAGCAGGCTTGAGCTTATAGCCTTTCTTCAATGCGAGCTTATCAATCCGATTGATAGTCTTCTTGATAGCCCGCTCCCAGTACTGATGCGTTTCTTGGTTAAACCGACTGTACTTGTAGAACACCATGCCGAGTATCAGCAAGGAGGCAAGTGCAATCAACCCAGCAGCGATTGTGATTCCATGGACTTCTACCCAACGCATCGCAATCTCCTTACCGGCGGAATTGTTTGACTTCAGCGAAGATCTTGTTGATCAGGTAGATGGTGAGAGCCAAGCCTTCATTGACGAAGTCAGGGTTCTCACGAATGGACTTGAGGTTCTTGTCCAACGCTTCCTGATCGTAAGCGATCAACTCACCGGCAACGATCTCACCGGTGATGTGGTCTTTGCTATACATCTCAGCTGCGAACTGGGCAGCCATCAGAGCATCCTTGCCAACGTTGTTAACGTCGAGGTTGGAAGCCTCAACGAAAGCATCGCTCACAGCCTGAAGTTGCTTCAGAGAAGACTCAGGAATGATGATCAGGTGCGCGCCAGTTGGTGCAGTGATTACATCGCGCAGCATAGCTTCGATGGATTCAACTGTAATGTTATCGGTAGTCATGTTACGGTCCTCCACGGACGTTGGGATAGACTGGCGGAAGTGCCAGTCTATTGTTTCGGGTGTTGATTAACGAGTGAAGCTAGTCAGCTCGTTGAACAACTTGTTGAGAAGAACTACGGGCAGTGCTACACCGTACATGCCAGCGCCCATGCTGTAGATCTCTTTTACGCCAACCATCTCGGCACGGAACGCTTCTTCGGCGGCAGGCTGAATAACGCCATCAACAACTTCACCAGTAACTGCGGCTTTGGTGAAATGGCTGGCGAACGTATCGGCAAGAATCAGATCGTCTTCAGACACCTTGGATTCATCGTAGCCGGTGGCAGTGATGATGATGTCAGTTACTTCGTTCATCTGGTCGATAGCACCTTTGGAGAAGGTGATTACCTGAGCGCCTTCAGGAGCAGTCAGTACTGCACGCAGTTTGGCTTCGATTGTAGCGACGGTGATTGCAGACATGTTGACCTCCACGGTCGTTTAACGTATCCGGAATGGATATCGTTGTGGTATTGTACTGGCGCAATGTGTGACTGTAATTAATTTGACTGCGTTTTATACTAGATGGGAATACTCCCACGCTTCATCTAAACTACACGCCGGGCATCGCCATGTGCGACCATCCTCGACTTTGTAGTAATGTGGGTAGAATCGTTTCTCGAATTGCTCGAGTGTAATGAAGAAACCGGTTTTGATTATGATGGAATATCCGGCGTAAGAACCACTATCGATAGTGTGCCTGTATACATCACGATACCCATCGTACGATTTCACACGTTCGATGTTTAATAACCCTTTGTGGGTTTTATGATTGATGATGACTTCAATATCAGGATTATTGCCGATCGGAGAAGGTGATACGTAGATCTTACGATCTTTATAGACCACGTAATGTTTATCGTCATCGTTTTGATCTAAAATTACTGATAGTAACATGATGTTTCTCCATTGGTTGTTGCGTCTATTTCTGTAATGTGTGACTGCGGTTTCTTAACACGCAGCATAAACCCCACCTACCAGATTGCTCCAGTAGGTGGGGAGAATACCGATAACACACAGGGGCGCAGTAGCTATCCGTTTATTCAAGGCGCGCTCTCGCAATACCCTGAATAAACGGCTAAGTACTGAGTACCTAACAAGACGTTGACGAACCCGCGAACATCAACGCCTAGGTCGAGGAGAGCGTCCCGACCTCAGTGGCTAGGTGGAGGAGCGTGTGAGCCCACCTAGCATGATACTTGGCTTCATCAGCCCGAAGCAGCCTAGTACATATATAATAGTGATCACCACGCCAGCAGCGTCGTAGGTAGCTTGCTCTCCATGCCCGCTTCTTCTGTCAGATACTCATCAAACCAGTTACCGCTGATGTTAGATTTGACGCGTCTTCCTGAGCGGGTAAAGCCTGCTGCCGTATATGCCGCGATACTGGATTTGTTACGCGGATCAATCCATGCCCGCCCAGCCTTACCTTCCATGAATGTTTCGATCCAGTCGTGAGCAATCCCTTTCTTACGGAATGCCGGTTCAATGTAGATAGACCCAGTTCTCCAATACCCATCGTCTTCCCTGAAGGGAACAACGAATCCTACAGTGTGTCCTTTATAGACAATGGGTTGAATGTTCTCAAGATGCGACGTCAATGCGGCTGGGCCTAGGAATGGGTCGCGCATCGCAGCATCAAATAGGCGTTTCATATCACCAATGAGATTCAATTCTACTGCTGGAATATACGTGTATTCCTCAAGAATACCGGAACCATCCTTAACTACCTTACCTGTACGATTGAATCCGGTCAGTTTGAATGCATGAATACTCGCCGTGTTTTTAGGGTCTATCCACGACCTGCCTTTCTTATCGCTAAAGAAAGATTGTATGAACCTAGACGCTACACCTTTACCGCGACTTTTAGGTTGGACATAGATAGGACCAGTACGCCAGTATCCGTCTGGATCTTTACGCGGGATAGCGAAGCCTACAACCTCACCATGTTCCTCGAAGAGGACGGTATCTTCCAGTTTCTTCTGCTTTACAAACGGACCCAAGTTAGGGTCATTAGCGGCCAATTCAAGTAGTCGCTCAAATTCTTTCTTGTTAAACCCAGTCATGCTAAATACTCCTCCAAGGACATACAAATCATGAGCGAATTACTATCGCCTAAGATCGAACTCTTCGCAGGCTTCATGCATGGACTTTATTGCCCAGGCTGTAAGTGGATGCACCACATCGCAGTAGATAAGCCGAGCGATAGTAATCAGCAATGGCAGTGGGATGGTAACGTCAACATGCCGACATATTCTCCAAGCATCATGGTTCAATTCAATAAGTTCTGCACTGAAGCGGTTGTTTGCCATAGCTTCATTCGTAACGGACAATGGGAATTCCTTAACGACTGCACGCACGAACTGGCTGGACAAACAGTGTCGATGGTCGACATCCCTGAGTCTGAACTCTAAAAAAAAGAAGCAACTACACCCACTCCCGAAGGAGTGGGTGCTTATGCCGCTTACCGCTGAACAACAGCGCGGCTGGTCAGAACGATGATGGTGTCCTTGAAGTAGGCTCGATTGTTATCGATAGTACTTTCAGTCACCGTCCATTGACCAGACAACATACCGACCATGTACATCGGACGTTCAAACCTCTGAAGTGATTCATCGCCCACTTTTAGGTGGACTGAAGCCACGCCAGCGATATCGACCACGACGCTGAACTGGATCGGCGGACTATCGCTATTCCACACAAACGTCTTCAGATCTTTCTTCACGACATCAGCAAACGCCGGGCGCTTGATATCGAACTCAGGAATGAGATCGTCGAACGTATTCCGATCAAGCATCCCGACAGCGTGCTGGGTAATGTGAACATTACCCTTACCGATGATACCGTCGAGTCTAACAGTCATGTAGCCGTAGTCAGTCATGCTCGCATTGACGGAGTTGATCAGAAGGTTGGCCAGATAAGATTCTACCGAGCCAGTCCACGGAGTAAGGGTTGTACGATCAGCCGATTCTTCGAGTCTGATCGATACATTCTCAGGCTCGAAGATCCGCTTGAAGTCACCGAGCGTTACATAACCGGCGAGATCATATCCGGTTTCACGAACTAGCTCACTGAAGAACCAGTGGTGCATTAGCATAGGTTCGGAAGTCCGATCCTGCGCTGCGCTGAACAGATAGTCATCTTTCATCTCTATCGGATCAGCAATGCAGTCTTTGATGGCGCCGTGTAAAGCATCAGAGACGGTCTTGATATAACGAGCAGGACTCTCGTTACTCGTGTGCATCATCTTCACCTGGTTCTTCTGGAAAGCCCCGGACAGATTAACACACACCGTTCCAGGCGTGAAGAAAGCATTGAAGCTCGACTCGGCACTCAGATTCTGGAAGATGTCTCCAGGACGTTGTACTCGAGCCCCCTCCATCCACCCCTGCGTTAACAGTACGTCTTCTACCACGTTGGAGATGGTACGAATGCCAGTGATGTCACGCACCTGCGTAGAGCGGATTGTGATCGCACGACTGAAGAAGAGCTGCATGTCGTCGGACATGAGTTCAGGGTTGCCATCATGGTCGGCATAACCGAACATGTGGTGAACGACAGTCGAGGATGCAGTCTGACTCACGGTGTGGGTGATGACGAACTGTAACCGATTCTCTTGCGACGCATCGAAGATACGATCAAGAGCAGTATCCTTTCGATAGCTGAAGCGTTCAGCCCAGTTCTCAGCTGTGGTCTTATCCACAGCCATGTTGAGTGGACTACCAACAGGGTAAGCGGCTTGAGGCGAGTAGCGGTGAATGGTGGAGAAAGCAATAGTGGTAGTGCTAGACATCGATGGGTTCCTCATTAGTGTTTGGCCACTACGATGTAGCCGTGTCGGAAACGTTTGTTATGGTTCCACTCCCGGATAGTGATTACCGGAGTGGTTGGTTTGAAACCTGCTTCAATCGCGGTCCGAGCGACATCCTCGAGAATCCAGTATTTGAAATCAGGATTGTTACGCAGATACCAGCCGAGACCAGCATCTTTGAGATCGTTCTTGAGGACGTTAGTATCAACGCCTTTAGGAGTCTCAAGAATGAACCGAGTGGAATCGCCATTGCGGTAACTGACATACACGCAGCGATATTCGCACTCTTCGTTATAAGGAATGTCCAGAATGTAACTAGTGAGGTTACTACCCGGTTTCGTATACATCCCCGGAGTAACCTTCTGGAAGACAGCGCCAGTAACCTTGTCGACGCCAGACTTTACGGCCAGGCGGACATCGCCAGCGCTGTAATCTTTAAGTGCTTGTGCTGCGATGTTCTTGGCTTGAGTTACGTTGGTGCAGCCCTTAGAAATTGCTACCAGTGCTTCAAACAAAACGTACGGATCTTTTAAGTCAGACATCGCGACCTCCTCGGTCGATTGGGGTTATCTAGTTCAATGATGTATGCTTGTAAATCACTCGAATAGGTAGGGACACATTTTATGTCATTTACCTCCACTACTTCGGAACAACGGGGATTACCATGTTAGCAGGATTAAGGCGGCGTCTCGGATTAGTGGACGTAACCACTACCCGTGATTTCATTGTGGTGGAGGGTATCAGTACTATCCTCTTCTTTAAAGACGTGTATCGCATCTGGGGAACCAGCGCTCTCTACAAACACATGTTCCAGAACGTTCGAAGCAGCGAATTCAAGATGCGTCACTTCTTCGGATTCGACTTCCTGTACATGTGCCAAACACTGTACGATGACAAACAGACCCGTACGCCGAAGCGTGTACTGGCTAAGGTCATCGAAGAGTTGCGTGAGAAGACTTGGCTCGGTGACGTAGACCGTGATGTCAAGTCGATCACTGACATGTCCGTAGTAGACAATCAGGTTCCATTCCCACTGAAGCCTTTTCAGCGTGAGTTCGCTCAGCTATACGGTCGGATGGTTCCTGCTTATAAGCTTAAAGGTTATCTGCTGGATGCTGGCGCAGGCACCGGCAAGACAGTCACCAGCCTCGTGCTGAGTGAGTGCTTACATGCGCCGAAGGTTATCATCTTCACTCCTAAGAACGCCGCAGAGCGTGTTTGGAAAGATACCATCCAAGACATCATGATGACCAAGCGTCGTTACTGGGTGAGTACTGAAGGTCGTCTCCCGACGCTGGACGAGCACTTCTACGTTTGCCACTACGAGTCGATCCAAACGATCTTCGACTTCGTTAAAGCCAACCCTCGTGACTTCAAAGACGCCATGATCATCGTCGATGAGTCGCACAACTTCAACCGTCTTGCTGCCGACCGCACCCAGCTATTGGTCGAGATGTGCAAGATGCCGACTATCGCTTATTGCCTCTGGATGTCTGGCACACCAATCCAAGCGATGGGATCGGAATGTATTCCTTTCCTTAAGTGTGTCGATCCGTACTTTGATGAAAATTGCGAAGAAGCCTTCCGTAAGATCTACGGCAAGGACGCTAAACGCGCAAACGACATTCTCCGTAACCGCATCGGTCACCTGAAGTATCACGTTCCTAAACAGGACGTGGTAGACACAGTGGTGACTGTGGAACAGGTCATGGTGAAGATGCCTAATGGTAACGACTATACGTTGGAAGCCATCGGCGCTCGGATGCGTAAGTTCATTGATGAACGCAAGGACTACTACGAGAAGAACCGGAAGTTCTACGAGGACAAGTACAAGGAAGGTCTCAATGAATTTGAGAAGACTCTTCGTACTGATCTTGATCGTCGTGAGTTCAACGCTTATCGATCTGCTTTCGCAACTGTATCTGGCGGATTTGATCCGATGACCATGAAGGCTGAGGCTCAGCTCTGCAACAGATACGAGCTGAAGACCATCATGCCAAAGCTGAATGGTTCTCTGAAAGCTGAGTTCAAAGGCGCCCGCAGCGTAGTTAAATATGTCAAGTTGAAAATCATGGGTGAGGCGCTCGGTGGGGTGCTTGGTAAGGCCCGCAGTGCATGCCACCTGGATATGCTGGCGCATATCGATCTTGAGAAGTACATCGATGCGGCTAAGAAGAAGACGCTGATCTTCACCAGCTACGTTGAAGTGCTGGAAGCTGCTGCCGACAAACTGTACCATGATGGGTATACCCCGGCGAAGGTGTACGGTGAGACCAACAAGGACTTACCAACCATCGTGGCCAAGTACTACAAGGATGAGGATCTCAATCCTCTGGTCGCTACATTCCAGAGTTTGTCTACGGCTGTTCCATTGACCGTTGCAAACACCATCCTGATGCTCAACCAACCGTTCCGTGATGCGATCCGCACACAGACAATCGCTCGTGCTGCCCGGTTGGGTCAAGACAGTGAAGTATTCGTCTTCGACTTCTTGCTGGATACTGGCGATGCTCCAAACATCTCCACCCGCAGTAACGACATCCTGACGTGGTCGGCTGAAATGACCGCATCCATCCTCGGCATCAAGAACGTGGATACTGAGACTCTGTCTCTGGAAGTGTTCGACTTCATGGCTGACCTTGGGTCGTTCGTTGCTGACCTGCTTGGCGTCTTCCAAGGCGATCTGCATCGCGGTGGTGGCGAAGGTTGGAACTCTCCATCGGCTGCTTACTCTCGTGAAGTTGGGGATACCATCATGTCACACAGCGTGCAGGAAGAACCTGAAGTAGATCTGCCGCAGTACCTCTACCACGGATCTGCGTTCAAGCAAGGCGAGCTTCTGCCGGGCTTCCAGCGTAGTGGTGAGATCGTGCGTTGGGATAAGTGCGAGACCAATGAATGGCTGTACGCTGCTGACGAGAAGGATACGGCGGTAATGTTGGGCATCTCCTCGGCTATCGAGAAGAAGTTCAAACTGAACCGTTACAAGTTCGAAGGTCGCCGGATCGAGATCGAAAGCCATGAGCCGATCACTATCGCTGATATCCATGCGTTGCAGGTATTCCTGTACACGATCAAACCGGATGTCAAGGATGGGTGGATGGCTAACTACAATCCAGTCAATGGGTTGAGTGGCGAGTTCAAGACTCAGAGTGAAGTCCGTAAGAACATTCTGCGTTGCGTACCGGTCGACATCAAGCAAGCGTTGCACGGCTACTCCGTCCAGATCAAAGTTATCCACTCTTCCTTTGAAGGGTTCGGTGGCTTGATCGACATGGTCAAGAAGCTGTTCTCCAGCAACAACCAGAAAGATGAAGCGAACAAGCTGAATAAAGAAGGCTCCAAGTATCTGGACTTCAGCAAGGTTGAAGCGTACCTGAAGCAATACTTCGACAACTCTACGTGGTTGAAGGATCGGGAATTCGCTGACACTGTATCGCCTGCTGGTATTGCGAGCAAGTTGGCTATTGGTGGTAAGTTCGATCCTGCTCGGGCTACGTCAGATATTGAGCGTAACCTCATCGAGTTCAGAACAGCTATCCAGAAGTTCAACACCGCGCTTGATCCGATGGATAAGGAAGTCGATCAGGCTTTCGAGAAGCACTCCAAGATCGTCCTTGGACTCATCAACCGTAAGGCGGATGACGAAGAGATCGAAGCGGCGTGCGATGCTGCCAACCAGGAAGCCGATGCGATCGCTGCGAAGTGCCCTCTTCAGAAACTGATCGGTCAGAAATGGTCCTTCGTCGGTAACGAAGACGTTGTTGTCATGAAAGACGAGAAAGGTTACTTCGGTGTAGAGGCCGTAGGTAAGCGCGTTCCTTTCGAATACTCTAAGCAGCTACCAGCTATCAAAGCTGGTGAGGTACAAGCGGTGGTTAAAACCATTCGTGAGTGCATCAAGCTTGCCAACGAGAAGGTTCGCCTGAATCAAGGCTGGCTGGACTTCGAGGACGGTTCTCCTATCTGGAATAAGTTGCAGGACTATAATGAACCATTGTACATGGATTATTTCCAGCCCTTCTATTTCCAGACAGCGAGTGACCCATTAGGTGATTCCCTCCCTCACCACCAGTTGATGGCGGAAGATATCATCGTGGCGCTCCTGACTTGGTTGGATCGCTCCATCAAGTAACGAACGACATAAAGCCCGGCTCACGCCGGGCTTTATGCTGCGCTTATTTCTTCGAGTGTTTCTCGTAAGACTTCTGTTTAATGGAATCACCCCACACACCGATCCTGACAACTATCGATACGAGGAACCCAATTCCATAGAGGAGGAATGCAAACATCATCCAGTCTTTCTTACCTTCATTCCCCACATCTCGTGGCGACAGCCTGACGTCGAGCGGCATTGCTTTCAAGGTCTTAGAAAAGGACTTGTGCAGGCCACCACTCACCGGATACTCAAACCCAGCGCCGCTAAGATCGTCACGGAAGTAGCCCATGAACTCTTCATGGACGCTGTGCTTCGATCCACGCATTTCACTCCACGTATCAAGAAGAACAACCTTACGGATTTCCTTCTGGCGGTACGCGCTGTACTCGACGTAGTAGTGACCCGTAGCGTATCCAAGGAGGATAGTCAAGAGCAACCATGGAAGATTCCACGGCATGATGATGGGTTTAACGATACTCCAGATAGACTTCATGACTTTACCTCAGTTGATCAATAGATGTTTGGGCTTACCTTTACGGAACTCTTTCTCGAGTAGCGCAGCGTCAGGCATAGCCTTCGTGATTACAAACCGCACATCAAACTCAGGATCTGAATTGAAGAGCTTCTGGAGCTTCTTGCATTTACAGTTCCCGACTCTCAAGGCCGCACGGATGGCCAATACTTCTTTCAAGATGTTCGTGGATTTACCGGTATACACTTTACCGGTACATTCATGATCTAGGAAGAAGAACCCTTTCGCTTCTGCTTCTTTCTTACGATGAAATCGTTCCATGGTCGCCCTTCTATTAATCTACTACGCCTCAAGGATTGCCTGAGGCACAAACTTAACCGGAACCTTCGAGTAATGCGCAGCACCACCCAGACGTACACCGATGTAGAACATCATCGCTCGGACAGGGTCAACACCTTCATCAAGCAAGGCCCTGTGGAACGCTTCATCGCATTCTTTACGTGTAGGGTAATAGATACTACCGTCTGCGTGCTCGATGCCATAACCGCTGTACAGCCAGTCGTGGATGGTGGCAGCCTGATCCCCATAACTCGCCAAAATAGCGTAGAAGAAGATCAAGCCGGTTTTCAGCAAGACATCGATGCTCGCGTAGTTGGTTCGGAAACCTTTCTTCGCAACAATGAGACCTAGCTCTTTGTCCTGACGCCAGAAGTTCCCTAATAAGAGATAGTCCCGACGTGCTAATTCACGCGTGTCCAAATTACCAAATGTCTTCGATGCCATGGTGCTATCCTCAAGGTGGGCATAGCATCATCGATACTTATCTCCCCATTCGCCCCATCCACCGAACCACCATTTGAGGAGTGAATACACGATCACAATCCAGAGAATCCACTTACCGAAGAACGATAAAGCTTCTTCAATATCACCATCGCTTGGAGTGGCCCAGTAAGTCCGCGGTAAGTCGATCGTCACATCTAGAGGACCGTACTGCTTCTTGAACTGAGTGTAAAGACGACCAGTAAGTTCGTATTCGAAGTTCTTACCGGACTTCACGTCTACGAAGTAACCTTTCCAATGTTCGGACACTGACTGTTTATTACCACTCATGTACGACCAAGCTTCTAACAGCTTAACATCGCGCACTTCAGTAATGTCGTACTTGTTGTAGATCTGACCGCACTTCAGCGCGGCGAGTACGAGAAGAATGACAGCCGCGTGAAAGAAGACATTACGGACTGTAGGTCTGATGCCGTTCATATCCAACCTCCAGATAAAAAAAAGAAATAGAACGACGCTCCCGAAGGAGCGTCTATCGATTAGCCGACGTGCTGTTGCACAGGCATGGACAGCAGGTGCTGGCGCAGCAGAGCGCAGGATGCTTCCATCAGCGCTTCGTTAGCGCGGGCTTCAGCAGCGGCTTCGCCGGTCAGGATGTCGCCCAGGGTGTAGTACTGAACGTCACGGGTGGACAGTACGCGCAGACGCTCGAGGTGGTTGAAGATGCCGGCCATCTGTTGCTCAACCGCGGCTTCCATTTCAGGAGTCCAGGTGATGCGGGCAGTCAGATCACGCCAGTCAGCTTCGATCACCCACAGATCCACGTTGGTGTGCGGCAGCTTGGCGGCTGACAGGAAGATCTGTTCGATGGAGGTCTTGGAGATCTTGACGGTGAGCTCTTGGCAGATCTTCTCGAACTCAGCGAACTCGTCGGAGGTGATGTACGTGTCAGCTTCGTGGCAGCGACGGAAGAACGATTCGACCTTCGGGTTAGAGAAGATCGTGTGGAAAACGAAGCGGCTGATTGGACGCTCCATCAGGGAGATCTTGCTACCGCCACCGAAGATGCCCAGAGACATGTCGACCGAGTGCAGGGCGCTCTTGACCTTGTCCTGATTCAGACCTTGCTCGTACTTCTGCTTGAAGTCTTTCTTCTGAGCTTCAGTCAGGTTGGCGGTGTTGTTTTGTTCGAACATCGGGATATTCCTTTTAAGGGTAAAAAAAAGAGAGCAGGGATTAGCTGCTCTCTTGTTGCGGGTTAGCAGTGGCGACTGCCACGTACTCGACGGGTGTTTTCTTCGACGATCACTTTCAGCGCATGGTGTAATGGCCGGCTGTAATCTTCTGGATCTTTCTCGAATGCAGTGCCTACATCGAAAGGCTTGCTTCCGTGTTGGACGATCAGCCGTTTGAGGCAGTTGATATGGTTAACTACCTCATCGTAGTTTTCGAACGACGGTAGCGTTGGACCGGGGAAGGTTTCATCCATTCGGGCAAGACCTTCGATCAACTGAGCCAGAATGGTTTCAGTGATTGCACCGCTAAGTGCGCCATACACAGCACGTTCGTAATTCAGTTTCTCCACATACTCGTTGTACGTGAAGTTAGTAATTACGGGAAGCTCCAGATACAGAGCTGCGTTGACGTAGTCCTCGTAATCCATGTTGAAGAAACCGATCCGGACGAAGTAACCGTGTTCCTTGATGAACACGAACGCATCGCCGAATGGACGGTCATTCGTGTAGCCGACCATCCCCATCTGATCGTCATAGACGGCTACCAGACGGCTGGTGTTGATAACGGTGTTAGTGATAAAGTTGCGCTTTTGCATGTTGTCCTCCACGGACGTTAATAAGAAAGAGTTATACAGCGAGAGACATGGTTGGGATCTGACCATCGATAGCCAGAATCAACCGATTGATGCTGGACGTGATTTCCTCGATATTCTCTGGAGTAGGTTCATTGTCCAGCGTGGTGTTGACGACGCGAACGAAGATAGGATCGTTCGCGATTGGCCAGTTCAAAGGTTCGGCGTGCATCGCCAACAACTTCTGCTTCAACACTCTGAAGCGATTACCCAGTTTGATGTTTGCTTCTTTGTAGGCTTGCAGTTCCATAGTGGACTTCCTCAGTCGGTTGGGTGATTACAGTTTGTTGCGGATTTCATCAACGGTGGTGTTATAAGCCTGGACGATTACCGTGAAGACGGGGATACCTTCTTCACGGGACTTCTTCACTACTCGGTACGCAGCATAGCTAGCCGCTGTACCAGCGGCTATTAATGAGACTGTCGTAACGATCAGTTTAAAGTTCATCATGTTGCATCCTTCTGGGTTACAGACCCAGGGCTTTCTCGGCTTCGTCAGCTTTCGCTGCCCAGTGGTTTGCTTGTTCGGAGTTGATGCCGTGAGTGCGCATCGCTCGTTCAAAGCAGTTCTTCGCAATACGCAGTTCTTTCAAAGCGCGTTCACGAGTTTCGTTGCTGTTGTTGTCAAACAGATTGCTCAAGAATGTAAGCATGGCGATAGTCCTTTACAGAGTCGGGTAAATGAAGTGCTTCACTACGTCGACTATGTGTGACTGTAATCTTTTTCATTACGATTATTCAGACAAAAAAAAGACGGGGTGTTACCCCCGTCTCCTACAGCTACCTGTCAGTATAACCAACCTGACAGTTTCGCAAGTAACTTAGGTGGGCGGACTGAGTGGAATCAATCTTAGCTCCAATCTCGCGGATTGCCCCCAATACTTCCGAGATCTTAATATCAATCTCTTCCGTCCCTAAGCCTTGCAGGCGCATCGTCATGCGCTCCGCTCCTAACAACCTGTAGCTCTCATTCAGTTCGTTTCGACGATCTCGAAGCTCCTGTACCGCCTGACCTAAGTCAGATGAAAGAGCGACGAAGTCTTCGTCGTAGCTGAACTTGTCTCCATACGACATCTTGACCTCCACGGTCGTTAGTTACACGGGGTGTTGCACTACTACTTTGGAACGAGTCCATTGTAGCAGTTCTGTACCAGAAGACAACTGTTTAGTTATCCTCGGTGATCAAAAAGCTTTTGTGGTCAATGCGGATGATTCCTTTAGAATGAAGATTCCTCTCCAGTTCGTTCAAGAGTCCATCCCAGTGCTTTGCTTCGTTAGAGTTAACGCCGTGCATACGCATGGCGCGTTTAAACATGACGGTAGCGTGGGAGTGCCTGTTAAGCAGTTCACCACGACTAACGCCATTTGTAGCGTATTCGTTAAGCATGATGAACCTCCTTTGCTTTCGTTATGTTTAATCGAGCTGACAATGTATGACCATAAAAAAGTTGAGTACGCAGACATAAGGCCGGGGATTTCCCCGGCCTGTATGCTATTTGCAAACCCCATCCACACATGTCACTGTCGTAGTTTCGGCAGCTTTCTTGCGTTGGTACTCGAGGGCTTCTTTTAGCCGGATGTTACAGTCGCCATTCACGCCTGCTTGATCCAGATACTTTCTTGCCCACATGTCGGCTTTCTTGCGATCAGTGACCGCATTGTAATCCAACATCTTAGGCGGTTCTACCATTGGACATGGCGCAAACCAACCTTCATCGAGTGCAACGTATTTGGTGACTGTCTTCTCCACAATCTGTTGATGTCCGCAGCCTGAAAGTCCAAGCACTGCGATGAGTAGGATGAGTGATCGAATCATTTATCTTTCTCCAGACACTGGGCAGCATCAGGCGTTACTTTGCAGTAAGCCTTCCATGCTATTGTCAGCTCTACCGCTTCCACGTCTTGATGTAGCCCGACATTTGCAGCGGTATTACGTGCCGGAACCGAAGTAGGAACTTTGGCTTTGCACTGCGACTGATACTCGATGTAGCTTTCGTCGCGGGCGGCTGTTGCAATGTCGAGTTCGTACTTAAGTCCATCAAGATCCCCACCTAAGGCCGCTTGGCCTTGGCTGATGTTCTGATTCGTATCAGCGCGATCTTTGACATCTTGCGTAAGTCGCGCGATCTCAGTATTAAGGCCTGCGTTGACTGCAAGTACATTCGCCGTTGCAGCTTTAGCTTCAGTGAGTGCCTTTTCATTATCAACGTACCCTATAAAGGCTGATCGAATCATCATGAAGAGCGCGAGACCAATCAAGCCAACAATCAACGGCATGTAAGTCTTCGCTAACCCTTTAATGTCCAGTCCGAACATGTTACCCCCTTAAGACGCCAATAGGATTTTCCCGTACAGTTCGCAACGGATAGAAGTACCCATACGAGATTTACCCATCAGACTGAAAATGTTACCCTGATAGCCGTAGCCCAGCTTGAACAGTTCAGTAACCAGGGACTTCGGAATCACCGGCGCATCGGCTAGATAGAACTCACGCTCTTGATCGGTGACATCGCGATTGACCACGAGGGTGTGTTCACGTTCCAGTGGTGTAGCTTTGTTCAGATACACCAGAGTCAGAGGAAGCGGCTCAGTGCTCGGCTCATCGATCGCTACAGACAGACGGTACAGATAGCCGTCGATCTCACGAACGACCTCCACAGCGCATGCCAGGATATTCTTGGAGCGGAACTGACGACTGGCCGTACCGAAGGTGGCTTGACCGATCCACGGCAGGTCAGTGTGATGCACATCTTCCAGATCCGGGATGTCTTCGATAGGACCGAGAGCATCTTTCTTTGGAAGCTTGACCAGACGAATCTTGCGGCTGAAGACATCGTCGTCCATGTTCGGCAACCCGTAGGTGCTAACATCGGCGGTCTTCTTCTTGCGCAGGATGTGAAACACCGTCGCGTTAATGCTTGCAATGTCCGTCCCATCCCCATTGGAAACAGCGGGAATCCCCAGAGACAGATTCTTGCTTTTAGCAGCCGGCTTCTTATTCATCGTGATACTCCTAATTACGACAATCGGCGATTGTTAGACTCGCCTTTGATTATTTCTCTTCATCAGCTTCTGCGGTTCTATCGTCCACATTGCTCATGAGATCAAAGAATGTTTGGCTGGCGTTCCATGGCGTGAACAGAATCAGCGTAGCCCCATCTTTCGCTGTTTCAATGGTGTTGATCCTACAGTTGAGTCTCAGAGCTATCTTTTGGATAAGCCTCAGGAAGACCTCCGATGGACCACCCACCATCTCATTGAGCATTGACTCGCCATAGATCAAGTAACCGCTTGGACAGAACATAGCGGCGAATACAGGACCTACAAACTCGTAATACTCACTGCTGACTATCTGAGACGCCTTGATGTTGATCGTGATACTGTCGTGCAGCTCACTCAGCGTTTCGACCTCCACAGTGGAGGTCTTGACGTTAAACGGATGGTCGCCTCTGCTGGCAGCGTGGACGGAGTTGTGGATAGAATGCGTGAGGTAATGTTCCTGACCCCATGCCCATCCATACCCCAAGAACTGAGGTATTGTTTCCAACTCCATCTCAACATCTTCCAACCGCAGAAGAATGGGCGGACGTGTTATCACCCGTGGTTCTTCTACGATTGGGTCATCTGGTTCTGGCAAAGGTTTAGGCTTAAGGAGACTTCTGATTTTAACCGAGATGCTTCGAAGTTCCATGATCCATTTCCTTATGCTCATCGGCAACGACAATCCTTACGGTCGACGTTGATAAAGAAGATGATGATACCGAGCATCTTGACAGACCAGATGAATACCAGCACTCCTTTAGCTATAGAGTCCCACTCAGCGATATTCCAACCTGCTGCGATGAATGCACCGCCACAATAGGTCAGGACTGTTACGACAAACAAAATAAGAAGGCGAATGACAACTTTCATACGACCTCCTTAAATGATTGCGCCGACAGTGCCACGCTGGTGCATGTACTTGCCACCACGATCTGCGTAGCTTACGCGGCAGACTTCGGAAGCTTTCCAGAACACGAGCTGAGCAATACCGCAGTCGATGTAGACCTTGACCGGGGAATTGGTTTGGTTAGCCAGTTCCAGAACCAACTGACCAGACCACTCAGGTTCGAGGATGGTGATCATCGGAACCAGACCTACACGGGCGTAGGTGGACTTACCGAAGCAACCTACCAGCATGTCACGGCCGATGTTGAAGATCTCAGCGGTGTGGGCGAGGGCCAGACTGTTAGGTGGCTGCATGTAGTAGCGCAGACCAGTCTTCGGGCAGGTGCGGATCTCAGCCTGCACGTAGCAGTCTTCAGACACATCCATCGGATCAATGATCGGAGAATTGATGTTACTGAAGATCTTGATGTCTTTCTCAGCCAGACGAATGTCGTAGCCGTAGCTGGAAACGCCGTAGCTTGGGATACGTTGGTCCCAAGCGATGTAACCGCCGGGCATTTCGTAGTTGGTGCCCTGAGGTTTGGCTGTTTCCTTCGGCGCTGACGTCGACATGTATTTGACGGAGTCGGCTACGAACGGCGAGATGAGAGGCTTCCATTTCATCTCCTCGAGCATCTCGTCAGTTGCTTCGACGACCATCTCGGGATAGATGTCCTTGAGATTCAACAACTGGAGCATCTCAACATCGTTGTGGGTGACGCCGGGGATTACAGGTACTGGAGCTGCGTCTGGGCAGATCTTGAAGTACGCTGGCTTGATACTGCGAGCCATCAGCTCGCCATCAGAAAATACGGACATAATGAACGACCTAAAAGGGAATATGTGGACATACTTAGTGTCCCAAATGTAACAAGATACAAACACAGGCCGGGGAAGATCCCCGGCCCTTATGTCGTTAAGCTTCCTGCATTTCTACTTCTTGCACAACCTGACTCGGATCTTCCAGCGTAGTGAATTCATCGCTGTGGGCGTAGGTCATCAACTGGTCCATCGTAGTTGCGTCAGTAACATAGAATCCACCAGGCTCACCGTCAGCATTTGTGACAGCCAGCACGTTGGGTTCTTTCCAGTCGCCCCGATTAGGCAATCGATCGAAGGTAGATGAGAGTTCATCACCAGCAGGTAGCGCTGACTTATACCCTTCAGCCATGTCTTCACCGACAAGTTCCTGACGGCGCCGAGCCCGCGCTACCTCTTCAGCTTCTTCTCTAGCTCTCCTCTCAGCGCATTCGGCGTGATACTCTTCGAGAGTCTTGCCGTTACGGAGTTCGAAACGATACAGCTCAACGAGACGAGTTTCACATGCACGACAGCGGCCGTTATGACTACGCTCAAGATCGAGGCAGGTCTTTGGCCACGCGAATGTCTGTAAGCTAGGGGTTTCACACACCCACGTCAGCTTGTACAAGTCTTCCGGCATCTGACAGAGGATACCCTGCTTACTGACATCCTTGAGCGGAAACTTCAATGGAACCAACTCACCGACTTTGGTGATTGACCACATCGCTGCCCACGCAGCCTGTAGCTCAGGGATACGGCTGATGATTTCATCACCCTGTACGTAGGAGACTTCAACGGCCGAATGTTTCTCTGGATCTACGACTTCTAACGCCGATACCAACCACGGGATAGGTTGACGCCATCCAGCGCTAGGAGTATTGCAGAAGTTAACCTTCGACAGAGGATGTCCACCGAATCGATGCCAAACGTCTTTCTCTTTACGTCGAGCATGTTCATGTAGTGCAGTCAGGATACGATCGATAGTCGCCTGTTCGGACTCGACCTTACTCTTACCTTGACCGCCGTCGATATAAACGTAATCAACCGACTCACCTTCGAGCGTGTGGAGAAGCATGTTGAAGGTTGAATCCAAACCACCAGAAAATAAAACGAGAGGACGTTTGTTAGCCACGATCTATTCCTTAATAAAGTCGGGGGAGTATCAGTCCCCCGTGTCAGTTACTTGCCTGGAGTATAGTAGGCGTCGAAGCGGTTCAGGTCACCTGCTGGGAAGCGCTCCAGCGTGTATAGCCAGTCGTTCAGAACCTTCAGGCTACCGAAGGCTACGCTCATGGTCAGCATGCCAAACTCGAGCTCTGACTGATGCTTCAGAAGACTGAATGCCAGGCCGGAACGATTGCTACTGAAGATGTCAGCCAGTACGCTGCGCTTCAGAGTTCCGGTAGACCGCTTCCAGCATTCGATACGAACAGCTTTGAGCGGACAGGTCATATTGCCGATGGCATCGGTTGGCAGGTACAGATACACTTCAGGATTGATGAATGCATCCGGCAGCACCAGACGTTGGTTGACCAGTACTTGAGTCTTTGGATATTCTTTAACTTCTTCAGACATGGCGACTTCCTTATCGGTGGGTGATGATTGCGGTGATGTGGAGATTCTGTTGTTCTTTGTTGCCGTAAGCCTTGAAGTCGAGGATGATGTCGCCATTCTCGTTAGGCTTCTTGTCGCCTTCGTCATCATCGTAGACGATCGAGTCGTTGTCTTCGTAGACCCGCTTGTCGATGTGGATCTGTTCAGCCTTCAGGCTAGGGACGAGGTTCATGACAGTTTGAGTCACGTTAACGTGACCTTCAGCACCAACAGAAACAGAGAAAGATACTTCGTTGAGTTTAATGGACATGGTGATACTCCTAGGGGCATATGTGGGAGAGGGCTATACCCTCTCCGTTGTTGGTTTGTTATTACGCGTATTGGTAAGTCGTGTCGAGGGTGATACGAATCAGTTGGCGGTTTACATCTTCGCTGACCACATGACCTTCGTGAATGAAAGTCGAATTGCCAAGATAGACAACATTTTCTTTCAGCCAGAAGCTATCCATCTGATCCAGTTTATCGCGTAGGTGTTCGCAATCACCACCCAAACCAGCTTTACCATCGACAGTACCGACGAAGGCTTGGCAGGCTTGGAAGTTACTGGCCATGATTCCACCACCGAGCGGTGAATCGTATTGCAGGCGCTGTTGTTCTTCAGTGAGCATGCGGCCAGGTACGCCGTTAAGCCAGCCGTTACCACCCCACCCGAACAAGTAGTTGCCGTCGATGTGGACACCGCCACGACGCAGCTTAGCGTCCTTACGGAGTGCTTGTTCATCGATGGTTACGTAGAAGCCGGTGTGTTCAGGAATACCAGCGCTGGTCAGCATGGAGTTGATGATGTCGTGGTACTGTTCAGGAACACCGTCGAGCTGATGACCTGCCAGATTACGAGCCATGTAGACATGAGCACTGGAGAACTGTGGAAAGGAGATGGTGGATACAGCACGTACTTGAGATTGCATTTGGTCGCCCTTATTAATGAAGTCGGTTACGCGAAACCTTGGGATTCGGCCCACTCGAACTGACGAGCCAGAACGTCGGCCTTCATCGTTTCATGGATCTGCTTACCCAGCGGAGTGAAGTGTTCGCAACTATCGAGGAACTCCGACTGCCGATGCATGAAGCTCATGAACGAGAAAGGGAACTTACCGGAACTCTTCAGTTCCAGGTAAAGACCATGAACGATCTGACCAGTGTTAACGTCGAACGTATACAGGAGATCAGCGTCGCGGATGCATTTCTCGAGGACAGTTCTTGGTTGATGGACGAATGGAAACTCAGTGACCTTGAGGAGTTCTGAGATGACCTTGGCGTACTTAGCCGCCAGTTTAACGGCACCTTCAGCATCGTCCTTATTGAGGGTTGCGTGATCTTTCCCCTCAAGGTACATGATCACTTCAGGCCACGCCCCATTGAACCAGTCCATGAACGCTTCTGTCGCGAACTGAATGTTCTCGAGATCAGACTTCTTCCCGGCGCTATGACCGTAGTCATGCCAGAGACAGGCGATGAGTAGGAGTGTACTTTCGATACGCCGCTGATCTGGAGTCAGCGTAGCGAAGAAAGGGTCACTCTCCAACAGGAACCCAGCGATACCGGCCATGCGCTTCATGTGGGTGTTGTTGTGGTAAGGGTTTCCACCACCTGGATTGGTTCCGGTGATGTGCAGCCACATCTTGGCGAGTTCAAGTGAGCTATTCATTTTCTTAATAGCATGGCTCTTTACTACATCTTCAATTACCAGATTCATTCCGTTGTTTCCTTATGTTGCGACGAAGGTGATTGTTGCAGATCCGCAGAACCCGGACCCAGGGAGAGCGTCCATTAAAGCAATGCCGACGTTGCCGACATAGTCAATGGGGTGGTTATACAGCTTACCGATGTACGTCTTGAATTCGCTGTTCTGAAGGAGCTCATCAATATCCTTGGAGTACGGGATCTTGAGGAGGTCATCGTTATTGCGCTGAACAGCGAGTTGATAAGACTCAAGCATATCGAGAACGCGGATGTTCGTGCCCATGAGGCTAATGCCAAGATGCTCAGCAGCAGTGGCGTAAGCTTCGGCTGCGGCTGTCCCATCGAATACTGGAATTGGTTCCTCCAGACATTCCTGGGTTTCACGTTCTTCCCGGAGCTTGGCTTGCTCTGCGATGTCTTTCTTCATACGGCGATGCGGAGCTGTACGGCGATCGGGGTTAACCGTAACGTACGAGCGGCGTTCTTTACCATCCTTATCGGTCGAGATGATCGGATCACCTAAGCGCGGTGTAGTCATGATGATGGCACCTTAATAAATGTTTGCAGCATAAAGAAAAGAAATGGCCACCCCTACTCTACCGACGATCCTGAACTCAACCTAGCCCCGCTCCGGGGAGTTGGAACAGCGACGCCCTCGATGCGCGGGGTGGCGGATACATCTACCATCTGGCGTCCGTGTATGCGCACGGGGACAGGGTTGGTATTTGCTCCACACAGGAGCCTCTTTGACCGGTTATCCCGAATCGGTTGTTGACTATCTACGCTTATCAGTGGGGGAGTGTTTTAAGACCCAAAGGCGTCAGGGAGTCACTGGCATCACCTTACATGCTCCAACGGCGTGGGGTGATTAAGGTATCGGCAGGGTTGCAGATGTATAGTTCTTTATACGTCCCACTCAGCCCTTTCGTTCCCCAGAAGAACGTGGTACTTAAGAATGGGTCGAACTCTCGCTTCTCGATTTCCAACTCCCGTGCCTGCAAGAAGACCTGCAAGTCGGTGAGGTGTTCGTCTGAGTTGCAGTAGTATTTCGGTTGCTCCACCCGAATCTCGGGAGGTCTGGCCGAAGCATCTACAGAGGCAAGAACTGCACACAGAGCTACCGCGAGTCGGGCACGAATGTCCAATCGAAGTCCTTAGTGCGAATGTTCACATAAGATAGCACTATGCCAGTAACTATTTACGGATGAATGGGTATTCCGACTCTCCGTTCAAATGCGACAGTCCGCCGCCCCACCTGGTCGAAGACTCCAGTTGAAGATAAAACTTAATAAGAAAACCGCGTTCGCGAAGAGTGCAGACTTTCCGCCTATCTCCGAAATAGAGTTTCCTCATCAAACGATTTCCTTAACTGGGTCGTACTTGGACGCATCGAACTGAATGTCTTCGAAAGCTTCATGTAGTTCGACAGGCCGTCCTTCGTACAACCGCTGTACTTCACCCAACGCAGCTTCTTTACAGAAAGCATTGGTAGGACTGTAGGAAACCAGCTTGACAGTTGGACCTTCTTCTACGACCAGATGGATACTGTCGATGTCTTGAGAGATCCACGTAGTGAATCCAGTAGGACCGATGGATTGACACGCATAGGCGCGAGAGTCATCCAGCTCCTTAGGTTCCATCAACTGGAAAGCCCTAGGTAGATGACCCCATACGCCTTCGGCCTTACGGAGGATGTCTACATCGCCTTCGATGATAACAGCGACACCGCGAGCAAGGAACCATGTAGCTTCAGGCGCCTTGGCGTTATAGCCAGCTGACTGGACAGCTTTCTGCTTACTTGACTGGGTAAGCAACAGGCTACGCAATGCCGCCTTTAGTTCGACCACAGCCTTCGGCGGAATCAGGGTGTAGTAGGTGGCCTCACCATTGCCGGACAAGGCCAATTCCTGAACCAGAGCCGATCGACGTTTAGCCTTCTCCATCGCGCCCTTATGCGGCATGTCGTCTTCGATCAGACCACGCGCAGCATTCTCTTCCCAACGGGCTTGGAACTCAATATCGACTTCATCGCTGATTTTCTGGAACAGATCATCGAGCGACAATGGATGGCCGAGACCGAGGATGTTGTTAAACGTAGCCAGCTCAGCTACGTCAGAAACGATAATCCATTTAAAACCTCTGTCTTGCATTACTCACCTCTTAACTTATCGGCGCTGAATGGAACTCTGCGAGCCTTGAAGATAAAGATATCGCCAATGACTTCGAGTTCAACAGCCCAGCTCATTTGATGACCACACGGTTGCTCTGGCAGACGAATCCGAACCTGTGGATTACGGATCGGAATACGCGCCTCGGCAAGGAAGGATTCAAACTCTTTCTTACAGACCGGGATCAAGGTTGGATAAAGCGTCAGCTCTTCATCCAGTTCATGAAAGACAATCTCACGTACGCCATCTTTAGTCATCCCCAACTCCTTACTAAATGTGGAGGCATACCCATCGTCAATACGACGGACCGCCTGAGATTTTCAAGTAACTGATCGAGGCGAGGTTCAGACGAGAACGGGATTACGTTGAACTCGACTACGGGCACATCGATACTCTTCTTTGCACGCTCTACAGCAAACAGCTTGTTAATAAGCCGCTTCTCTTCAGGCGTGTGTTTCCGGGAAGGGCTTAAATATCGCTTTCTCATTCGGGTTGACCTTAACCATGATGATGAATTCACGCAGAATGTCGTATAGCAGATCTGGATCGATCGGGACAGGCTGTTGCTCAAGCTCCGCCAGTACCGCTTCACCGTACCCGAGTTCGAAGATCTTATCGAACAGGTGCGACAAATCAGGCGTTGTAGCGTAACGCAGCAACTTAGCCAGAACTGCCGGAGTAACCAGTTCGAAAGGAATGCGTCCAGACTTCGTGTCCTGATAACCACGCAGTACAGTCCAATCACCTTCGTACATCTTTCTGAACAACTCGTGGCGTTCAGGGCCTTCAGCTAACTTTTGTTTCAACCATTCGGCGTCTAGACCAGAATCCCACGACTTGAGGTTAGCCTTCCGCCACGCTTCAATGTACTTACCACGCAGCTCCATGTCCTTGCCGCAGAACTTCAGCAGCTCCGCTTCAGTTGGGAATAGGGTTCTCGGCTGAACATTGATGAAGTTGCACCGCTTAGGATCGTTGAAATCGAAGGTCGGTGGCTCGTAAGGTCTAGTCCATGCGAACTTCGGATAGACCATCTTGAAGAACGTATCGAAGCAGATGGCCGTGAGCATCACGTACATAGCCCCAGTCCAGAAGTGATCTAACATGAGGGGTATGATGGTGCCGGCAATACTCCAACCAGCCGCGAGCGCTATAGGGATGCAGATAGTGGCTTGTCTGAGATTATGTTTGGTACGTGGTGTCATCGAAACTTGTCCCTAGCAAAAGAAATGATGGCTGCAACGCAGCCGTACACGACACCGAAAATAATGAAAGCCAAATAGCCGGGCCAGATGACCGACATGCGATTCCATTCGTAAACGGTTTGTGGTGGAATGTTGCGGGTCTTCCTTAACTTCCTCATGTGGAAATACAGCGTGGCACTGATGGCTAGGTAGACCAATAGCACCATCGAACCATAAATCAAGTAAGTCATGACGAACTCCTCATTTAGGAAAGATTGTGCCGTTATCGGAATTACCGCGTTTGAATGTGGTTACCCACTTCTCGTTCAGCTGGATTGGCTGCACTTCAATAAACCAATTAGCATCAGCCATATTAGCCAAGAGTGAAGCCATTGGAACGGTCGATGTGGAGATAGTCACCCGATTCCTGTCCACATCGTCAAAGTCTTCAACATCTAATCCGATTAACTTCATTTCTTTATTCCTTGACCACAATCCAGTTACCTGTTTCGTGGCAGTATTTGACTTTAGGCTTACTTGCGGCAATCGTTTGCTTAAGTGCCTCGTTCTGCTGCTTAAGCACATCGATCTGATTCTCGAGCGTGGTGATCGCCGCCGTCACGAGTGGGACAACGCGCTGCTTATAGAAGCCAGCGGTATAATCTTCATACTCGGTTGGAAACCCCATCATACCTGGGATCTCACGATAGGTTTCCGGCCACGCAATCTTAGTGCGCATCAAACATCCTCTTACTGCATCATCCAGCCGTAATCAAACGGAGCTGTAAATGTTTGCAGTGTTTCCAGATCAATGAAAGTGAAACGAGCCTGCGGATATCCAGCAGTCGTATCGATGTGGTGTACGTTTCCAAGAACTACGGGTAAGTTCGTTGGGTTATGTCCAACTACCACAGCCCTGATGCCAGTGACCCAAGTAGTATCGTTAAGCTCAAACCGACCCCTTGACCACATGCAGCAGTTACGAATAAGTTTCTTACGCTTGCAGTCAAGATCCTGATAACCATCCAGCTCTTTCATCAGGTCAGGCCAATGCGACATGACGCAATCAGCATGAATAATCCCAACCGTCCCACGACTTGTTTTCACTTCAATAGCCAGAGGTAATCTGTAGAAGTGGTAAATCCAAAGTCGCTTCTGTTGAGCAGATAGTGGCTCGAACCACACCCCGCCTTCAGAGATCCATTTACCGGAATCTCCCTTAGCGTATTGGACCACGTAGTTATCGTGGTTACCGCGTACGCAGTGAGCCCGCTTTAACCAGTCTAGTGCGTCGAGGCAGTCAGGACCACGATCCACCAAATCTCCAGCAATAAACAGACGATCAACTTTAGGATCAAAGCCGATAGCGTCTAATGCTTTCTGAAGTTTGGTGAAGTGTCCATGGACATCAGCCACTGCAATGTCCCGTCCAACCTCGTTTCTTTCGAAACGTTTAACCAAACCCATGGATCACCTCCGTTTCTGTTTCTTCTCAAGCTCGGCTATTGAATAGCCCGCACAGAGCGCAACAACGCTCGCGTAGAATATAGATAATGCGAAATGTTCAGGTAGTGCATTCTTGGCAATAATGATGAACACGAATGTACCAAGGAACGCCATCCATTGTAATGTCGGGATGTATCTGTCAATGAAGAACCCGAGCAACGATTGCAACATCCCCAGAATTAAGATGATAGGCCAGATGCAGCAGCAAAGTGTCAGATCACTACGACTGATAGGATCTTTGTCCTTCTCACGAACCTGACGTGCCAGCTCTGCGTTATAAAGATAGATCCCAAAGCCGCACCAGCAGGCTGCACTGATAATGTAAAACACTTCCATCACTCACTCCTAAGGTTATAGTTACTCTAATAGCGTAATGTGTGGCTGTGTAAATTTAAGTTGCGGACACAAGCCGGGGTAATTCCCCGGCCCGTATGCTATTTAATCGAATGACGTTCGATATGTTCAGCCGCCACTCTGAACTTCATCCCCTTGTCGAGATACTCGAGATAAGGGATAAGAGATTCACTCACTTCTTTCTGCGGAGGACTACCGTCGATCAAGATGAAGCGTTGTGGGTCCAACTCCTTACGTCCCATGAATGCAAGCTGCACACGGGCAAAGAAGTCCAAACCATTCTGCTCCATGCGATCAAGCTTACCGCGAGCTGATGCACGCTTCAGACCTTCGACAACGTCGATGTCAAACAGGAAGGTTTTGTCTGGCCTGAAGTCTCCCAGAACGAACTTCTCGAGCTCTGCGATACGATCGTACCCAATCTGACGACCACCACCTTGATAAGCGTAAGTGGAATCAGTAAACCGATCACAGAGAACGATAGCGCCGCGGGCAATAGCGGGCTTGATAACCTGGTCGACGTGTTGCGCTCGTGCTGCAAACGCCAACAGGAGCTCTGTGGTGATACACATCTGCTCATCGGTAGGAGTAAGCATCAGCTCACGAATCTTCTCAGCCAGCGGCGTACCACCGGGCTCACGAGTCAATACAACCTCATGACCTTTACCACGGAACCACTCAGCCATGTATTCGCGCTGAGTGGACTTACCGGCCCCTTCAGGACCTTCTATCGTAATGAATAAACCTTTAATCATCGCCTTGACCCGTGATTGATTGACAGTTCAGTGAGGCATTCAAGAACTTCTTTAGGTACGTTGCACATACGAGAGCTTTTGGAAATAATCCGTACTTCCAGATACTCGCCGTCATGCAACAACTTACCATCGAAGCTATAGTCAATAGATTTGTTCTGATTGTAGATCTGTACTTCCAGGCTGCTCGCTTTACGAACGATGGAGCCTGTAAGACCTTTACTGGATTTGCAGAACTGGACTGAGTTGACGCGAGTACCGCGCTTCAGTCGGATCAACGCTTCTTTAATAGCAGGGTAAGTGCCGGAGTCATGCGGGGTCACATTTACGATCATGGCGTTTTAATCTCAAAAAAAAAGAGTGGGACTAGGGGAGCCGAAGCTCCCCCAATCGTTTACTTACGGTTTACTTGCTTTCTTGAAATCTTCGGCGAAACCGATGATGCCACGGACAGCAAGAATGAATACAACCAAACCACCAATGAAACTGAGCATGGGATTACTCCTTGACTTGTTCGAACTCGGTTTGAATTTCTTCAACGGACATCAACTTCAAAGTACCATCAGGATACTTGACGATAACGTCGCCGATGTTTACAAGCGCTTCGACAGGATTGGGGATCGAAATGCCAGCCCGTACCTTTGGCACTTTCCGCACACGCATGCTGAGACGCACCTGATTGAGGCCCGGCATGTAAACGGCATTAGCGGTAAGTGGGTCTGGGTTACAGAAGACGAGGAGCTCAGAGTAGTTCTTCCCGTCGTACTGTAGGATCTCAACCGGAACTGCTTTTTGAACATAGTTGCGAACTACCTGCATGGATTACTCCTGATCGAATTGGTCAGCGGGTTTAACCGGCTTGATACCTTCGGCCGTATACATGCCGATATCTTCTTGCCGATGGCCATCGAAGCGATCGGGCGTATGAGCTTGATCACCACGAAGGGCTTGGTCAGCATCTGCCAGCGACACAGGAGTACCGCCCCATGCACCACAGACAGTCTGACCGCCACCCAAAGGATTGGATAGGCGCAGCAGCTTCGGTGGACTCATCACCCTGCGTCAGACCCAGACCAGTTTCGATTACTTCGGCCGGCGTTTCGGATTCGAGACTGAACAACAGGAAGCTGAATACCGAGATGTCCAGATAGGTGAGGTGGGACTTGTCGACGTTGGTGAGAGAGTTGCTCAAAGCGCCCATGCACTGACGAGCAGCGATGTGGTACTTATCTTCATTGGCGAAGTTCGAGAGATCGATCTTCTTGGTATCGACCAGTTCTTTGAAGCGGGCTTTCAGGCTGGTGGTCATCATGCCGGAGAGAGTTGCGAAGAGATCCATCAGGACTCCTTAACTGGTAAGAGGATTGTTGAGAGTGGTGCGTAAAGTGCAGTGTCTGTGGATAACATCACAGTGACTTCTTCACGGCCACGCACTTGGATGACCTGAGCGTAGACAGCTGGATCATCAATGAACTTAGCTGCGAGCAAAGCGTCGTATTGAGCAAGAGTCAGTCGACGATCTATCAGCAATTGTCCGATGAACTTTACAACACCTTCTTTACCGTAAACCACAGACACCTCAATTATCGACGGAGAACTGGATAGCCACCACGGCTGATTCGTTGGCGCGAGCTTGGATATACTCGAACCATTCAGCTGGAATGCACTGACGGTAGGTCTTGCCGATGACTTCGATGTCCTTTGGAGACTCGGTAATCACCTGATCCCAATCGAATGCCAGAAGCTCCTGAGGGGTGTACCAGACGTGCCGGCAATGATCCCACCCCATCGCCCCGCCACTGAGTACATCGTAGCTCAGCGACTCATGAACGCCGTTACGAGGCTTGATCTCAGGGAAGTTATAGTAACGCCCATCACCGCAGAGCAGATGACGCTTAACACTACACGGTTTAGTCAGGACAGTGTCCCAACTGTGGTTGTCGTGATCGTAATCGCCACTTTCCAGTTGACGGATTACGGTTGCGTAAAGGTAGCTACCCATTACAGGCTCCTACTTGCAGAAGGTTTTGTAGTTGACCTTACCGGCCTGCTTACCCACGATGAAGGTGTATTCATCGGAAGGCTTCATGATGAACTGACCGCGATCACCAGCGTCAACGAACTGACTCCAGAGAGCGCCAGCATCATTACCGAGGATTGTCAGCTGTGTACCGTCGAGAGCCATTACTGTCTTCTCGTAGATTTTGCTGTTATCGCGGATATGGAATCCGTAATACTCTTGGTACGGGTAGGTGTAGCTGCGAACTGCCGTGATCTTGGTCTTACCGATTTCAAACTCGCAAGTGCGGGTATCGGTGGTAGTGCCAAGCACACGGGATTCATAGCCGTACCACACCGCGCTAGCAACAGCCGCGATGAAGAGAACGATACAGGTAATGATCAGGCGCTTGAGAGCAACCTTGGCGTTGTGGGCAATAGCAGCACCGACAGTACGAATTCGATCTGCTGCATCAGCGCCAGCATCTCGATCCTGAAGGATCGTTACTTGCCCTTCCACTACATCTCCGTCAATGGCTGTCATTATTCAGCTCCTTTCGGTGCTTGAGCCTCAAAGCCTTGTTCGTAGTCATTCCACTGACGGTGACGCCATTCAACCGGAGGAGCATCGAATGCGATACCTTCGTCATGCCACATCTTGTCGAGCAGTGGAGACAGTAGGTCAGCCATGCGGATGAAGACAGAACCTTCATGAGCTGCGTACAGAACGTATTGCACGTCAACGTGGTCTGGATTGATACCGACCTTATCGATCGACTGCCAGTAAATGGTAATCGCCGAATCGTGACGAGGATGGAAGAAGTAACCGATCTCATCCATCATGTCCAGTTCATCGTTCACTTCGATGAGTGAGCGGAACTCGGAACGTTCTTTAAACAGCTTGAGTTGGATTTGCTGTCCAGTAAACTGGTTGACCAAGAACATGTGATCAAGTAGATCAGTGCCTTCAGCCGATTTGAACATGACGTGCCAGCCATGAGGTAACGCAGACTGAGCGTAACCATCACCGCTGAAGTTCGGGATACCAGGTTCCAGATCTACCAGATTGCGAGAGATAACTGTAACTGGATCGAGTTTGGTTTGTGGCTTCTGTAAGCGGTTCATATGAAACTCCTGAAGAATAAAGTAGTATCTGTTCGGTACGAGAAATTGTTACTTGTAGACGTTCTTGTCTTGCTTCCGACTACCCTTCTTTTTCTTGGTGGGTTTGCCGTGACGGTTGATGTCGTTACGGGTGGGGTGAAGTCCCATCCCAAGTCGGTCATCGGTGTGTCGGAACATACTGAAGATCGACGTGCCGCGACCGAGGTCGATGGTGCTGTTTCTCTTTGCAATAGCCACAGCTTCCAGCAAGTTATCTTTCTTCATGATTTACTCCTTGGGGTTTGTCTTGCTCTGATTATAGTTTCCCCACCAACTTCCAATACTTCGGTGTGGATGTTGATGATAGCGTTAGGACCTAAGACGTAATCGTGGTCTCCGTAGAAGACCCTACCTTTGCTCCGCCACTCACGTACGACCAGAGTCATGGTCGCATGGCAGATCGCGTCTGAGTAATATTTAGGGACGCAGATCTCGGGGAAGTTTCGCTTCACAAGACCGTACGTCCTGAGGACTGATTCCTCGAGGATGTCATCAACAGCTGTAGTGACATTCATCCCCTTGAGGTAGTCGGACGTTCCGGTATTCGGACGCATGAGTTAATCCTTGGTGAGTTGCTTCACCTGGTTCTCGATCATAGTGCCGAGAGTTGATGCGGATGGACCTTTGCTGATCTCAACCACACCGACAAGCGCGATGAGAAAGATCAGTGTCAGGAAGAGACGTTTGATAAGCGGTGTAAGGTTCATTTCCCTCTCAACCTCGATTGTAATGCGGCGTCATACGCGCGGACCATTTGAATTGTTGTTACTTGTACGATTGTCGGCATGTCGGTTTCCTTTAAGTAGTAAGCCGTACCTGCCTTCAATGCATCGTAATCTATCAGGTGTTTATGCCTGTGTTTTATATCACCCCAGAACGTCTTCATCATGATGGACATCTGGTCGTACAGCGCATCAGTGATGAGCGACGTGTCGTACTCGTAATACCCTATCGAGACTGCCAAGTACCACGGTACAGTCAGATTGATGTTCTCGAGTATTGCGAAATGACACTGCGCCGTATAGTCCCCTGAGATTGGGTCTGGTTTATGCATTTATACAAGCTCGAGTATCTCATTCATCGGAATCTTGTCCCCGAACTTCAGCTCGAACATCGCCATTAGGGTAGGTTGATCGAGCTTTTGCATTCGTGGCAAGTACTGAACATCGTCTTCGCACAACATCGCAATCAGCGTACCACGTAAGAACGAGACACCTACGAACAGACCGGCGCCCAATGCGATAATCCGTGGATTACCGTCTGTCATTTCCAGAACGTGTTTAGCCAAGTCCTTACGGTATTCTGGCAGGAACATCTGATCCTTAATGTGGGAGTAGTAGGCAGCCGCTTTAACGATCAGCGCCATCTCCTCTTTAGGGCCAGTCAGAGCTGTGGTATCCACACAACCCATCAATTCCGTCTGTACGGAAACGTCCGTATCGCCGATGCTTATAACGGTGCAGCCGAAACCGAACTCGCATTCGAGCAACAACTTAAGAGCTTTCATCTGAGACTCTTCACGAAGATCGCTGAAAGTCTCACCATCTTTCTTACGAACCTGCAATATCTGGATCATTATAAAGTCCCTCTAATATCTGATGGTAGAGAATATAAATGTACAGCATAAAGGCGGGGATTTCTCCCCGCCCTATGTGTCGCAGTGTTACTTCAAGCCTTCAACGCGGTAGGTGCTGATACCCAGCGCCGTAGTTACACGGATCAGGTGCGAGCCACGACCCAACGGCGTACCGGTGGTGGTGCCTTTATCGTTGTCGATCAGCTTGCGGTTCTTGGAGAACGTTTCGATAACACGGGAGATTTCAGCCAGCTCCGGGTGTAGCAGTTCAGGGAACAGGCACATGGTGCAGTCAAGCTTCATGTACGCGCCTTCGAGGATCGCAGCAACAACCGTGAACTCTTGCGAGCGTGGGTTATCGGCGTTGAACCACATCGGCGGAACATCGGCCAGGGCCGTGATGTTCACCCAGCTACCTTGACGGAGGTTCAGCGAATCCGGAGAAAGTGGCTTGTCCTTGGTGTACCAGGACATACGCACACGGCGATCTTCGTGATTGTCGAACCAGAACAGGCGACCGGCATCTTCTTTCACCGGAGCAGTGAAGTTGATGTCGGCGAGTGGAGCGGCCGAGATGTACATCTGCATCGACAGGGCTTTGCCCTTGTTGATCACTTCTTCCATGAAGGTACGTAGAGTCACTTTCACTTCAGGGGCGATCAGAGGTTTGTCCTGAGGCTTGGCTTCGGCTTCCTTGGTAACGAGGTCGGCGAACATGCCAGCAGGTTTGGCTTCAGGAGCCTTGGCTTCGGTTGGCTTCCAGAAGGTTTCGATCTCTTCCAGACGGGCCGCACGACGCATCAGGTCATCTTCGGTCATCCCCAACTCGGTCATGATCTTGATGGCGACCTGCACGTTGCCTTGGGTAGGCGCTGCCACAACACGCTGGTACACATCCTTCCGAGTCATCTCGTTGGAGTTGCGGATAACGCTGGCGGTGCTGTAACCTTTAGCGATATCGTCCATCAGACGACCCAGCACGTTACCGCAGGCGTGAGTCTGCGTTTCACCGACGCTGGCCGATTCACGCCAGATCAGGTTGGAACGGTGCTTGAGGTTCTTGATGTTCTCGAGCATGGTCGCGAAGGACAACAGACGCTCAGCAACGTGACGGTACTTGTGCGCCATGTTGAGGATATCGCCTTGCAGCAGGTGAGCTGCATCGCGGATAACAACGGCCGGGTACGTGTCGAGGACCTTGGTCAGTTGTTCGTGTTTCTCGATACCCTGACCACGCAGTTCGCCGTACTTGTCTTTTTCGACTTCTTTCAGATCTGGGTGCTTGATCTGGAAGTGGTTCCAACCGTTGGTTTCAGCGATACCCAGAATGTTGCCTGGGACTTCAGTGAACGGGTGGAGGATTTCCACGCTGCGCTCTACAGCTTGCTGCATGCGTGCGACGGAGTCCTTGAACTCATCAGGTACAGCAGCGGCATCCCACAATGCCGATACCAACTCACCGGTGGAGCTGACGAACGCCAGATCACCGAAGCGGTGGATGAACTGCGAGCAGCAACGGCAATTGTGGTGCTGACGACCTTCTTCCGGGAAACCCGCGAGGTACTGAGCGAACATCGGCTTGGCCAGTTCTTCCGGGTTAGGGATAGAAACAACGAACAGCTTAGGGCCGTGAGCCGCCATGTTCTTGTTGAAAGTAGCCTGGACGATGGCGTTCAATTCAGAGAAAGTAGCGCCGGATTTATCCACGACCGCTTTAGATACGGATTCCATTTACAACTCCTGGTCTATACAGAAAAAATAAAGTGTAAGTAAAAGCGGGGAGGTTTCCCTTCCCCGCCGGCCGCGTGTTACTTAGCAGCTTGTTGCTGACGGATGTTCTGCACGATTGCTTTGTCCATCGACTTACGCAGCTCGCGCGCATCTTTGGCAGGCATGTCGGTGAAGATCTCGTTGTTGTAAACCACTTGCGCGCGGACGCAGTAGGTTACAGGATCACCCCAGGTATCGGTCTTGATGCCGTTGGTCTTTTCAACTTTACATTTGGTGTAGAGTGGGTTGTTGTTCCCATCCTTCACGTCGCTGAAAGAGCTGACATCGATTTCGCCGATGGTCAGGTCGTCCTTGAAGTCACCGGTGATTTCAGAAGAGATGTTACCCATACGGCCGACGTAGATCATGCCAGCGATAATGATGTCATTACCAGCACGGCGGATCTTACCTTCAGCTGTAGCTTTGGCGGCGGAGAACCAATCGTCGAAAGTGATGATGTTCAGGTTCTTGAACTTCTTGTCGACGTTACCGAAGTTACGCAGGGTCACTTCAGCACCAGAACCAGATACGATGGCAACACCGTAGTTCTTGTTCTCGTCATCGCTCATGTCGTCGAAGTCTTTGACCCCGGTTTTGCCGTGCAACCAGAAGATCGCTTCTGAGTGCGCGTCAGACAGGGCGATGTCCGAAGGCATCGGACGGGAGATCACCGCGTCTGCTTGCAGCAGAGCGATGTTGCATTCGCCGGACTTCAGCATACTTGCCGAGGATACCGAACCTTCAGTGGTCAGGTAGTCGACGGTGGCCAGGCCTTTGGATTGCTTCTTGATGTCGCCACCAAGCTGGTGACCGAAGGAGTCGTAGAAACCACCCTCGGCACCAGTGCAGAAGTTCAATTGCTTAACATCGGCCATTGCACCGAACGAAACGGCCATCATGGCCAGACCAGCGAGAATCATCTTTTTCATTATTACACTCACTAATGGATGTTGCGGGGTTTATTGTTTAGATCCAGTGGTGTCCGTGCTTAACTACGCCGTATCCGACGACAGCTAGCGCGAACGCCCAGGCGATTGGTTTGAACGCTGTTACGAGTTCTGGGGTTAACCAGCACATTTACATCTCACCAACGAAGACAAGCTGCACGCCTTCGATGTACACTTCGCCGTCTTTGACGATAGCGTCAAGGGCAGCGGTCAGTGCGTCTTTCATGTTCTCGCAGATACGCGCAAGAACTTCGCCGGTTTCGCCGGTCTTCTGGTAATTCTCGGAACGAGCCATGAACTCTTCACCACCGATGGTAATGGTGGTTTCGATCACGCCGCCCTTGTCTTGTACCACGGTATTAACCTTGGTGATCAGACCAGCCAGTTCTTCGATGCTGTTGATCTCGTAGACGTTAGTAACTTCAGGCTTGGACATCTATGTAACTCCAATTGATTAAGGGATGTGTATCAAGTCTGTAATGTGTTGCCTAAAATATTTATACTGCCTGTATCTTTTTAACCAAAAAAAAGAATGAAGGCTACGGAGGTGTTACCCTCCGTAGCGTATTGTCGATCATTCGATTTCCGTAAAGGCTGTGATGCCTTCGTGAACGGCGATTGCGATGGACTTCCAGATCCGGATAGCCTTAGGGGCATCTTCGGTGGAAAGGTCCATGAGCTTAGCCATTGTGATTGATGGGAGGCCGACCATGATGACGTCTTTGAACTGATCGATGAACTCTTCATTCAAGAAGAGATCTGTACCGGACCAGTTAGTGGAAACGCCGAGGATCTCTTCCTGCATTGAGAGAGCGATCCATCCACGACTTGTGGCGATGATGATACCTGTCTCGCCTTTCTTGAACGGCTTGTCGTAGACGAAAGAGAACTTCGTCCCGATCTTGGAGTTATCCAGTGCGCAGATGGACTGGGCCAAAGCACCAGACTTAGCGACGCTGGCGCAGACTTTCAATGCCGTGCTACCGGCAAGTACTTCTTTCTGTACGATAGGACCTTTGAGCATTACTGTATTCCTTCAGTTGTAGTAAATAAGAAATCGACCAACGCTTTTCTCACAGTCCGCAAAGTGAACGTCTGAGATAGGGTTAGCGTCACCATCCATTTCGTAGATCTCATGGACCATCGTAACGATCTCCGGGAACATCGCCCGGAATGCGGGGGACTCCATGTGTCTTGGTTTGATGAGAGTGGCGATTACCGTTGATTCGGTAACCCCTTGGGATTTAGCATCAACAGCAGATCGACCAATCGCTTCCAGCATTTTGCAGGTGGTATCGGTGATTTCGTGTTGGGAGGTTTCATCACCGTTGGAGAATGGGTTTTCAGTTGCGGATGCTGCGGATGCGAAGAGAACGAGTGCGAGTGCTGTTAAGTATTTCATGTGTATCCTTACTTAGAAGTGGGCGGGGAGAAACCCCGCCGGTATGTTTGTTTACAGGTTACAGGCTAACGACACGCTCTACGAGTAGATTGATGTCGTTGAGGAGCTGGGCAACTACTTGATAGTTATCCCGTGGGCCGGTCATGCGGTCGCGAAGGTGGTCGTATTCCGTCAGCCAATCTCCCTTTACCGACTCTTTCGAGGCGGCTTTGGCACAGCTGCTCAAAATCTTCCAGCTTTTGTTAAGCTCTTCGTTGAGCTCACGCAGACGCTCTTCAGCCGAAATCTCGGACGAAGCCGCACGAAGTTTCTTATACAACCAATAGCCACCAGCTCCTACAGTGGCGATTGCTCCAACCTTGGTAATGACGCTTGCGATCGACATGTAACTACCCCTTACTTCGTCGGTTAATCTTTAAGGTCAAGATTGTTAACATCATGACCCTCTTGTTTTAGTTCTGTTTCTTGGTCGTGCAGAAGGCGGTCAATCTCAACGCCGTATTTAAGAAGGTCTTCCCTTTCTTCGCGAAGTGCGCGTATGTGCGCACGATGCTCTTGGATATTACGTTCCCTTCGGCGTCTAATGTCCTCCCTTCGGCGTTCATGGCGCGTGCCACTATCCGAACCATTGTGTTCATTTTCAGATTGCTCCACGTCTGGTGGTGGCGTTGGGCGTACTTCAGGTTTCGCCCGAGGTTGCTCTACAACTACAACTACTTTACGTCGAGGGTGGGTTGCGTAATTGAACAACTTGTAAAGATAGACTACTGCATTCTCTGCCTTATCCAGTATACTGGTATTTCTCGAGCCGCTCATTTTACGACCCTCGTGGGTGGATGGGATGTAACGAGTTAATCATGTATTGCTGTAATTAATTGCAATGCGGCATAAAGCCGGGACCGAAGTCCCGGCCATTACTTAGCAGTCATCGTCACCATCGTGAAGAGGATGACCTTGTGGGTAGTCGCCTTCGCCGAAGCCACGGCGGCGTGGGCGCTTTAAACCGCGCCCAGCGCCTTTCTCAAAGCTCATCGGCAGATCCAGCACGACGCCATTGGCTTTCCAGCTCGATACGGTACGATCGATCTTGACGGTCAATGTGTCGGACAGCTTGATGCGGTATTCAGTACCGCCCTTGCCGAGTGGAACCTTGTCAGCCTTGGTCCATTCGAAGGTGCATTCTTCGATGACGTCGGTCGTGAGTTTGTCACGCAGAGCGATCTTCAGGATGCCGTTCTCTTCGGAGACAGTGATGTCACCTTCGAACTTCTCACCCTTGTACATCACTTCAGATACACGGTACTGCGTGTATACCTGATTAGGAACGTTGTGGATCTTCAGTTCCTCGATGTACTTCTCGACAGTCGGCATGTTGAATGCGCAACCGATCAAGACACGCACCACGTCGAAGCTGCACTGGTGATACTTGCAGTAGTCGAGCATGTACGCCAAGACCGCGGGTTCGATCTTGTTGTCTTCGATGATCTCGAGGATCTCTTCTTCTTCCAAGCCTTTGTAGTTGAACTTGTAGAAGAAGCGGCCAGGGCGGTGAACCATGGCGTCCGTCAGCTCGCCGGTGTGGTTCGATGTCACGATGAACATGACTTGCTTCAGGCTGGAGTCGGAGAAGAGCGTGAGCATCTTGTCGCGAGCTTCTTCCTTGTAGAACTTGCCGAACTCGTCGAAGTAGATCGCGCATGGACCCATCGCTTCGATGAAGTGCTTGAGCAACGACGGCGACACGGAGTCCGATACCAACAGGATCGGCATGTCAGTTTCGATCAGCTTGTTGCAGATACCTTCAGCCAGCAACGACTTACCAGTACCTTTCAAGCCGTCCATCAGTACGCCGAGCGTACCTTTGGTTTCACGGAACTTACGAACGACAGCGTTCTTGTAAGCTTCGTGTTTACCGTAGATGCGTTTCGGAAGATCGAACTTCTCACGATCCTTTACCAGGACCGGCTCTTCATCGACCAGACCAACCTTGTAAACCCCACCGGGAATCTTCTCGATGCGATTCTTGAAGTTGATGTGATCAACCTTGATGAACGGACCTTCGTCAGCAATTACCAAAGACATATTTACTTTCCCATGTTGAGGACAATCAGGACAGTTAGCACATGATAGCTGTCCTGGGTTATTACTTACTCTGCGAGTTCGGGAACCAGTGAGTAGGGGATGGACACGAATGGTCGAGGGGTCAATGACTGCACCATGTATCGAGCCACTGCTTCAGGCAGCGAATTGCCGAGTACACCGCCTGGACTATGGTGCGCTGCTCCGTACGCAATGAGCGGCGACTTCGGCCCTTCATGCACACCTGCGTTAGGGTAAACCCACGCAACATCCAGCTGATGTTTGTCGATGAAGTACGATGCCATTTCATTCGAACGAGATGGGGTAAACCAAGTCCGAGGATTGTTGATGAACACTCGACCGCCTTCGAAGCTAAGCTCACCTTTACCTACGAGAGGAGATGTCCATTCCAGAGCGGCAGCTACTGCATAATCGAGCGCAGTGTTACGAAGGGAGTGGATCAGGACTTCGATCATCGGGTCTTCAGGAGTGTCGATGTAATCACTGCTGACGTTAATGACCTTTACCGTCGCTGGAGCGTTTGACCCGTGATTAGGGTAAATGTCGTAGTAGACTTCACGGATCAACTCTTCCATCGTCTGGGTGGCGTAGCCGTCTTTATCCAGAGCGATCTTTGAGGTGAACTGGATATCTTCCTCACCTTCGCAGGTGAGGTCTATCCGCGCGAGACGAGTTGGTAAACCGGAAGTAACTTCAGGCATGTCAGATTCCTTCTAATGGATTAGGGAGAGGTTTACGGAAACCAGCGGCGTGCGGATGCCCACCACCACCGTATTTCTCAGCGATCTTGTTAATGACGATACCGGTTTCACGACTGGAACGCAGACTGAACTCACGCACCTTACCGTTATCAAAGTACGTGATGCAGAACGGATGACCTTCAGCAAGCTCATGTGCAACCAAGCTGTGGATATACCGAGGTACGTTAGCCATCGGAACATCGTAGCCGTCGAACACAACCATGATCGCATTCTCGATGTGGAATGCGATCATCTCGTCTTCTTTGTCAACGAGAGGCTGACCTTCAGCGATTGCTTCATCAAGGTTGTGGCTAACCCAGTCGAGTGTTTCAAACTCCTGAGGCTTGCCTTTGATACAGGCGATGACCTGACGGGTGTTCGGATACTTGAACTGCCACAAATCCCAGTCCTGAGCGATAGCTACGACGACAGGCATTGCGGCGCTTGGGAACAGGAAGTTCCAAGTACCACCAGCGCCAGACAGCTTCTCGTTCAGGCGAAGATCTAGGTTACGTGGGATAGGATTCTTATCGAAGTATTCCCAGATCTTCCGGATGGCCGATTCGTGGTGATCGATCAGAACAACAGTACGGGCAGTCTTACACATCTCGACCAGAACTTCAGGATCGAAAGAGAAGTCCACGATCAGAACAGTTTCGCCCTTGATGACTTCAGGGATTACACCCTTGTATTCGCAAGGAACGTAACGAATGTCCTCGATCTTTTCTTTGGCTACGAACTTGGATACGACCCAAGCACTAACTAAACCATCAACGCAGTCAGCGTGATACGCGCAAAGCATGCTTTATTCCTTTGGAGTCATGATGTCATGGAAGACGATGGTGGATGGGATCGGATCAGTGAAGTCTTTTGCAACCAGCTCTGCCATAACGGCCTTGACGCTCAACTTATTCATTTCAGCTGAATGGCCTGGAGAAGCGCGGTGGAGGATATCGAATCCGTGTTGCATCGACTCAATCCTGCCGATGTCCAGCAGCCGCATTAACATTTGTACTTGTTCTTCGGTACGCGCGCCGTTGGACTTAACGAAGCGAGCACCTTCGCCAGTCGGAATACGGCGCATCCTGATGCTGCTATCGCCGACGTCATTGTTGGTGAGGTTACCGAGGTAATACTCGTAGACGACACCTTCATGTGTGAGCAGGCAGCCGAGGATGGCAACGTCACCACTGAAGTGATGACTGGTCGTACCGTTGAGAACGTCGATCAAGTTCAGCGACAGATACTCGGTAGGTAGGATCATGCCGTAGCGACAGTACAAGCTTTCAAGCGGGAAGGTGGCAAGGAGGCCATTTGGTTTCTTGAGAGTTGTGGCGACGTACAACTCATCATTGTAGATAGCGCAGACGTTAGCCACGTTACTTCTCCACTTGCATCAGTTTGAGGGAGGTTGCTTTAACGGTATCGTATCCATCACCGACTTCAGCGGAGACGTAAGGGATTTCCTTAAGCGCTTGGATAACGGTCAGGCCAGCCTCGATACATACGGCCGCCGCAGGAGAACCATTGCCCGAGTAATAGTTGTGGTGAGTGATCTCAATCCACGTTGGCTGATCCCTGTGGAAGAGCCAGACATCAGTCCTCGTCATGACAAAGATACTGGTACGGGTTTCCGAGAATAGCTTGGCCTTGATATCTGGCGTCATCTCCATCGACTCTTGGGATTCCTCCAAGAAGAACCGAAGCAGCATCCCATGGATTGTGTCCATGATGATCTTCATGCCACGAGGGCCAGGGATGTGACCAGCGGAAGCCATTGCGAAAGTCTTCGACTCGTGAGTATGTACTTTCTGCATTGGCTGCTGGGATACGTTCCAACTACCACCAGCGATAACGCAACGACGATCGGCGCCTAAGACACCATCTGAATAAATCACTACGGACATCACGTCCTCCTCATGTCAAAAAATAAAGGGCATACATGGCAGGGAATGACCCCTGCCATGTACTATTGCTTAGGCCTGCTTACGCGGGGTGTCGCAGCCTTGGGCTTTCGAAGCTTTCGGCTGAGCGAACGTAGGGACTTCAGCGTGCAGCAGTTTGCCGTCGGTGGACCACCAGACTTTGGTGCCAACCGGATGCGGCTCTTTGGTAGCGGCTTTGATGCCGGCCGGGATGTCGATCTGAACCAGCTTGTTATCTGCAACGATCACGGTCATGGCGTCATCGCCTTGATGCGCGATCTGGTAGTACCCGCCTTCTTTACCTTCTACGGTAATCAGGTTGTCCAGTACTTCTTGTGGGATTACGAGTACAGCTGGTTGTTGAGACATGTGTCGCTTCCTTGTTACGGGGTTTAGGGATGTTGCTCTATTTAGTAATGTAGGTCTGTGTTTATTTAAGTTGCTGTTCAGGCCAATTCAGGTAAGCGTCGTACGCCTCTATAAGGTCAGCGCGATCAACCGCGAAGCCCCTCATCAGAATGGACTCCAGTTGTTTCGGAGTGAGCTCATCGCCACCCTTTAGACCAGCCTCTTCGACAAGTTCAGCAAATTGCGACCTGTACTTATCGTTATCGAGATTGTGTTTGTGTCGCAGCCATGTGGCGGCGCAATGAAGTTCTGTGCAGCTCAGCAGTCGGGAAGGTTGTTCGCCGAAGATAGCGCTGTACTGAATCGCGCTGATTACGACGTACTGACCTTCTATTGGCTCGAAGATCCAATCGCCAGGAACTACCAGTTGTTTGCTTGATCCGCTTTCAATAACGCCAAGCACCGGCCACGTCCAGTGAGGATACTTCGGAGAACAACCTGACGTACCCGTCAGGTGATGAACTTCCATGTAGTCAGTATTACGTACTGCTGGATGATCCTTGCAGTTACGCGCGTCCTGAGGGGGTTCTGCTGGGTTCCACTGGACGGGCTCTTTACGGCTGCTTACCGCAGTCAGATAATCGTCATTAGCTTTATCTAAGATATTCTTGATGAAAGGTATTCCGTTATCTGTACTGGCTTCGAAGTCTGAGATGTCGTTCAGTGCTTTGAGTAATAGTTTCTCTACGGTATTCATGGATCTGTATACTCCCTGATCTATTAAAAGAAATAAAGAGCCATTGGAATTTAGGCCTATAACAATCATCCATCGTGGTAACTTTTTAACGTATAAAATCGAGTCAAAGATAGTATAGGCCAACAAGAAAAACACCCGTAAAAATAAACCCGAAGAACAGGTCCTATTAGGGATCAACTCACCTTAACTACACGTCATCATATTGAGCATCGGAGCTAAACAATGGATTTCAATTTCCAACCAATCGCCAAAGCCATGCTGTCGGACTCCAAGTTCGTAATGGGGTATTCGCGCTGGTCTGAGCAACACGGGCGGTATGAAACCTGGGAAGAAGCTGTAGAGCGTGTGATGAACATGCACCGCGAGAAATACGCGGACAAGATGACTCCTGAGCTGGAAGAAGCGATTGCATTCGCTGAACAGGCTTATAAGGACAAGGCAGTACTGGGCGCACAGCGCGCTCTGCAATTCGGTGGTCCACAGATCTTCCAACACGAAGCTCGCATGTACAACTGCTCGTTCAGTTACTGCGACCGTGCTGAGTTCTTCCAACACGCCATGTACCTGCTGCTGGCCGGTTGCGGCGTAGGCTTCTCTGTACAGAAGCACCACATTGCCAAGTTGCCGAAGATCACCGCACCTTCTGGCGACGAAGCCAAGGTCTTCCAGATTCCTGATTCGATCGAAGGCTGGGCTGACGCATTCGGCGTGCTGCTGTCTTCGTACTTCATCGATGGTGGCACCTTCCCTGAATACCAGGGTAAGCAAGTCCACTTCGACTACTCGCAGATCCGTCCACGCGGTGCCCTGATCTCCGGTGGCTTCAAAGCCCCAGGTCCAGACGGCCTGCAACGTTCCATCGAGAAGTGCCGTGAATTGCTGGACGGTATCGCTCACCCTGATCTGGAACTGAACCTCAAGCCGATCCACGCGTATGACTTCGTCATGCACATGGCTGACGCTGTTCTGTCCGGCGGTATCCGTCGCGCTGCCACCATCTGCATCTTCTCGAAAGATGACAACGAGATGATGACTGCCAAGACAGGCAACTGGTTCGACGCCAACCCACAGCGTGGCCGTTCGAACAACTCCGCTCTGCTGATCCGTAAAGATCTGACCCGTGAAGAATGGGCTGCGATCATGAAGTCGGTACGCCAGTTCGGCGAGCCTGGTTTCATCTTCGCTGAAGACACCGAACAAGGCTTCAACCCTTGCGTTGAAATCGGTCTGCGTGCTTACACCAAAGATGGTCGTTCGGGCTTCCAGTTCTGCAACCTGACTGAAGGCAACGGCGCACAGATCACCACGGTAGAAAACCTGTTCCGCATGTGCAAGGCCAGCGCCATCCTGGGCACCCTGCAAGCCGGCTACACGAACTTCACCTACCTCGGTGAAGCTACCCGTGAGATCACCGAACGTGAAGCCCTCCTGGGCTGCTCCATCACTGGCTGGATGACCAGCCCTGACGTTCTGTTCGACAAAGCGAACATGAAAGCCGGCGCTGAGCTGGTACTGGTTTGGAACAAGAAGATCGCCAAGATGATCGGGATCAATCCTGCTCCTCGTGCGACTACTACCAAGCCTTCTGGCAACGCTTCCGTACTGCTGGGCACTGACTCCGGTATCCACGGCGCTCACTCCGCACGCTACTTCCGCAACGTGCAGATGACTGACCAGGAAACCGTAATGCCGCTGTTCCTGGAACACAACCCGAAAATGGTTGACAAGTCCGTTTGGGACCCAACCGGCAAGTCTCTGGTTGTATCGTTCCCTATCGTGGCCAGTGAAACCGCTATCTTCAAGAAAGACCTGCTGGGCGTTAAGCAGCTGGAATACGTGAAGCTGGCGCAACAACACTGGATCGAACATGGTAGCGACGATTCGCTGTCGGTCGACAAACGCATCCGCCACAATATCTCGAATACCATCTCTGTCGGTAATACTGACGAAGACTGGGCCGAGGTCGAGCAGTACATCTTCGACAACCGTCAGTACTTCGCTGGTATCAGTCTGATGGCAGGCGCCGGTGACAAGGCTTACGCCCAGGCTCCGTTCACTGAAGTCCTGACTGCTCAGGAAATCATGACCAAGTACGGCGAAGGTGCGATGTTTGCATCGGGTCTGATCGTTGATGGCATGAAGGCTTTCGCCAACAACCTCTGGGTTGCATGCGACACTGCTCAAGGTTTCGGTATGACCTTCGAAGACGACAACTGCGAACACCTGCTGCCTCGTGACTGGGTTCGTCGTGCCAAGAAGTTTGCCAACAACTACTTCGGTGGCAACATCGAACTGATGACCTTCTGCCTGAAGGATGTCTATAACCTTCACAAGTGGGAGAACATCACCCGCGCACTGAAGCCTATCGACTTCTCCGAAGAGCTGAAGAAGCAAACGTATACCGAAGTTGACACCATGGGTGCCATCGCCTGCAACGGCGATACCTGCGAAGTTATCTTCAAGTGATCTAACTGGGAGACCTTCGGGTCTCCCTTTCATTCCCTATACAGAGAAATACTGCATGAGCGTCCACATGGAGCTTCTGGATCAACTTAAAGCTCAAACCAACACTCACACCTGCCCTGAGTGTAAAGCACCCGCATACTGTGCTATGACGGACGGTAAGTCGGCTAGTACTTGCTGGTGCATGACTGTGACCCGAGAGTCGAAACCAGAAGCTGCGGATGCTGGCGATGTTTGTCTATGCAAACGGTGTTTGAAATGATTCCATACAAAATCAAGCTGTGGGCTAAGTCACTCTTCCCGCCGAGTGATACAGCGGAGGTGGCTACAGCTAAGCTTGAATACCACAACGACATGAAGTATCATGACTTCATTGCGGTAGACGGTGAAGTGGTTTGTAATACCTGTCGTGGTAACTGTGGTCAGTGCGGTAGTGGTTTAGCCCTCAACGATCTACAGGCCCGCCATGATGCACTCTTCAAGAAGTAAAAAAAAAGAAAGAACATAGATCCCCGGCCAGAAGCCGGGGATCTATGTCGTCAATGTAAGGTTGTAGTAGCTTTCACACCACGTTCAACCTCGAACAGTTGTGAGGCGATCCAACAGTCAGTGAATATGAGACCGATGTCAAAGCGATCACCATTTGGGAATGGGTGAAGTTTGTAACTCAACCGGTCAAAGGTTGGAAGCTGTTTAAGATACGCCTCAAGGAAAGGCTTCAGGTCAGCTTCGAACTCAGCGAATGAAAGCTTCTTAGACCCTACAAAGTAATGTAAGACAGCAGCCATCGCTAGTTCGACTTGAGCCTTGATTTCTTCAGTCGTCATCGTCATTCAGAGCTTCTTCCTCATCGATGAGCCGTTGCTCATGTTCGTGGTTATCGTCCGCTTCTTCACGGACATAGATGTCGCGGATTTCATCTTCCGTCTTGCCTTCAAACTCGCCAGTCAGTTGACGTTCCGCGAAGTCCTCTTGCGACTCCGGTTCGAAGTCATCGCCCAAATCGGCGATAGGTGTTTTGCTTGGTTCATGCATTTCAATCACTCCGCTCGGGCCAGCAGCTTATAGAGGTTACGGGAAATCTCTTTAGCTTTTGGTTTGGGTTTAAGCCAAGGACGCTTGGCCTCCTCTTTCCAGCTAAGTCGTTCAACAACCGGCTCAGCCTTCATGTTAAAGTAATAACGACCATCTTGATAAAACCGATCGTGCATGTACGCGGGGTAACTATACTCAGGCCACGCGTACGTCCTTCGTCCGATGATTCCTGTTCCTAACATACACGCTCCTTAATAGCGACCTAACCCAACCGAATAGATGTTGAGCTTAACCTTGCACTTGCCGACTCGATTGAGTCTGACATTCAATGTCTCTTTAGTGCCAAGGCCGACGGATCGCTTAAGAATGTAGCCCTCCGGATGTTTAGAAAACATAATCTGGATTAATTCACGAACCACTTGCCAGTCTTCCGGCGTAGTAGGATCGTTGAGCAGTTCGGTGGCTTGCTTAAAGCCGAGCTGCTTCTGCTTAGCAGCCCCTACAAGCGCCCATTTGAAGGTCTTCACTACATCGACCAGACCAACCCATACTCGAGCTGGTGTGGTCTCTGTAGCGCCTTCAAGGTCAGGGACTTTGAAAGGTACGAACATTACACCCCCTTACCGATCGCGCAGAGTGTAGGACAGTGGGATCTTGAGCGCAGTTTCCCAGTTGAACTTACACAGCCAGTTCTTCAGGGAGTTCTCGTACAGGATGCCATTACGCACATACTTCGCGTGTTTACCCAGGCGGTTGGTAATGAATGCTTCGAACTTCTTGATGTCGTCGCCGTATTCGTCGACCACGCTCGGGTAGATCTTATCGATCACCGCAGCAAACCAGACGATGTTCAGACCGATCAGTTCGACCGAGTAGCGGTCGTCTTCAGGAATAGCCACCCACTCACGCACACGTTCGAAGAACGCTGGGACGTCGATCTCATCACGGGTGTGGAATTCACCCATCATTTCCAGCAGACGTTGTTGGTTTGCCATTTGTACAACTGGCTTTACTTCAGTTACTTCAGACATGTGAAACTCCAATTACATCGAGATAGGGCCGGAGCCGGATTTGTGAGAGCTGTGAGCTGCGTCTTGGAAAGCTTTGTTGATCTCATCAATGAGATTCTGGATCGCTTTCTCATGAGGACGATTACACAACTTGAGTCTAGCCATACCGGCATCGACTGTCTGTTGTACTAAAGCTTCTACGTTTTCACCGTATTCAAAAGCCATGTTGCTACTCACTTATTCGACTGTGATGATGATTTGTTTGTGCCCGCCACGTTCAGCGAGCCAGTTATAAAACTTAGCCTTCCTGAGTTCACTGAAGACACCGTAAGGACTATCAACGAAGATAGTGCTAGCTTTGGGTAAGGTATCCTCACCACCGTGCTTGACGGCGTTGATAGCCTGCTTAATGTCGTACGAAGTAACGACTCGATCAACAGGAATCGTCAAACCGTAACCACGTTCACTAACTGGAGTAGCAGCCCAGCCGATCAGCGCGTTCTTCAACGGCAGATTAGGAACGACGTACAGACTATCGGGTGTTACACTGAAGAGCTCCATTAGCATCTTCGTCTTACCACATTGCCGAGGACCTGCGATCCCGACGGTCTTGAATTCCTTCAAGTAATGGCCGTCATCACAACCGATCATCAGGCGACATTCTTCAAACCACTCAGCATTAGTGGTAAACGGTTCGATCAAACTCTGCACCATTGCCTTAAAGTCGTAGGCTGGTCGTGAGGTATTGGTCATTTGCATTTCTCTTCAGTTTAGTTAGTGACAGCATAAAGCCCGGCGGAATGCCGGGCCCTATGTTTGGTGAGACAAGACGAGGAATCGAACCTCAGTAACGGTTAGGTCCTTAACTGCACTAGTTAAGTCACTCTTCTAGAGTGTACTCCGATCATCTTCGCAGAGATCATCTTGCCATGTATGTTGACTCCATCTCTGATTACCGAACACCCGGCGATAACCAGAAACCCTCGTTCCCACGTTGGGCCGCGCTCCGCAGAGCAGACCGCTACACACAACTAACACGAACGAAGCTATAGCCCCTATGTCCCACAGGGAGTCATGTATGGCCCTGAGTGAGAGGATCGAACTCTCGACGCTTGAGTAACGACGGATGCAGAACTCTTCCGGCCAGCCAGCCTGTGGATTCTGCACATCGTATCGTCCTAAACCGTCCAGCCCCAAATGGCTGACCAAGGGATAAAGCAGTGAATCGTAAATGGTGGAGAGAGAAGGATTCGAACCTTCGAAGCTGTTAGGCGTCAGATTTACAGTCTGATCCCTTTGACCGCTCGGGAACCTCTCCATGTAACGGGCGACAGGCACCGTTTATACTCGGTGCGGGGTCAACCACGCATTGCTGCGTCCGTCATTGTATTGGGATTCACAGATGGACTTGAACCATCGACCTCCCCCATGTTATCCAGGTCACACCCAAACCGAAGGATGGATGCGTACGGAGTCGAACCGTTGTGGGGGCGCTCTACCAACTGAGCTATACGAATCATGAAGCATTTGAATATGGCGCGTCCAGGGGGACTCGAACCCCCGACCTCTCGCGTGACAGGCGAGTATTCTAACCAGCTGAACTATGAACGCGTGTAGGGTGATGCCGCCTGCGGCCAACGTAGTGAGCTATATGACTATCGTCGGGCTCTTAGTGTCGGGCGCAGGCGGCATCATTAATTGGGACTTCTAGCAGGGATTGAACCTACGACCTTCGTCTCGTGAGTTTCTTCTGCTCTACCAACTGAGCTAACCCCCGTGTAACCGCTGGGGATACGGGATTCGAACCCGTGACCTAAAGAGAGTGACGACGCTCTACCAACTGAGCTATAGAAGTCATTGAATCATTCGTGCGTAGTGACCAACTCACTAATCACGCAAATCGAACCATCGTCATCCGAGGTAAGCTCGGTGTAATCGACTTGGTTATAAATGCCGCCATGGAACTGAAGCACTTGGTCATTCCAAGAACTATCAAGCTTAAGCGGAACCTTAACCGAGTAGATACCTTTACACACAACGTTAACCGAGATCCAACCAGCGGCTGTAGCACCGACGCTGATCTTAAACGGTACGCCCAATGGGACGTCGTTGTGAATGGTCGTATTGACGATGTCAGGCGTATCGAAGCTGGCACGGAAGCCAACCACAATCTTACCTTTGTTCCAGAATACTTTCAGAGGAGGAGTAGTAGCATCCTTGACGTGTATCTGTGCGATAACCACTTTCTTCGCTGAGTTAACCTTAGTAAGCGTTATCGTCTGACGACTCCAGTGTTTAGCCGCACTGGACAACGCCCAGTACTCAGGTTCCTTCCATTCAGTGCGAGTACGATGAGTACTCTTACTGGACGCACCTTTAGTAGGTGCGGTGAATTGAACAGACCCATCTTCCAGTTGAGAAACAACCTCAGGACATTGAATCAATGCCAGAGATCCAAGCAGCTCTAAGGCGACTGGATTGGTTTCAGATACTGGGAGCGGTGTAGCGATCAGATAGTTACTGATATCAACAGACATGCTTAATACTCGATTAGCGCATCCCTGCGAGGAATTGGGGTGGACTCTAGGATTCGAACCTAGGACCTTCAGCAAAGCCAGCCAACGCTCTAACCATCTGAGCTAAGCCCACCATTACAACAAGAAATTGGCTCCATGACCTGGACTCGAACCAGGGACCCACGCATTAACAGTGCGTTGCTACTACCAACTGAGCTATCATGGAACAGAGTTCGAACAGGCCGCGAAATTGGCGAAAACGCCGGCGGCACTACGAAGAGGCGGCTACGCGCGGCGCTGTTCGAACATCTTATTTACTACTTCCGTAACTTTTTACGGATGTTACTACAGAAGGTGAAGATCGCGAGCAACTTCTCTGATTGCCCGAGTGAACTTCCTCTCGTGCTTGTAGGCGTTCTTGAACTTGCATTGTTCGATGAACATACCTACGGCTGTTGCATTCTGTAAGCCTGTAAAGATCTTCACCTGCTCCAAGTCATCTAAATGATTGAAGCCCTCCAGCTCGTAACTGAGACGTCGCAATCGTTGGACACCTATTAGGTTCCATTCCTCGAGCATGTCCTTTACACGAAGGTGTGGCTCAGCTGGTGGTTCAATGTGCATCTTCAACCCATCAGGCAGTTGATGACACATGACGTAGTCACCAACAACCGGCACAACACCCTTACCGCCGAGTGACAATGTCTGGCCGTTATCAAGATCGACGAACACAATGGTGTCGCAGTGAGAAGCAACACATTTGGTGATCGTGTACTTACCCGGCTTATAATCGAACTCCATAAAAACTACCTCAACAAAAAAGAAGAAAGGGTTAGTAACAGGGGAACCGAAGTTCCCCCGCCATTTACTTGCCGGCGTCGACGATGTACTTCTGATAAGCGTCGGTAGGACTCATCAGGTTTGGATCATCGTTACCTTCATCGACGTAGACACGATCTTCGCCATCAGTCCAGACTGTGTAGTCAGGGTAGGCTTTCTGGATCGCAGCTTCCACGTCTTCGATAGTGAGTAAGATCATTGGCCGAGGAGTCATCTGCATGATAACACCTTCTTCACATGCCACGACTAGTGACAGGTCGGACTTGAACTCACCGCGATGACCGATCGTAATTTGAACGCCTGCGGGACCAGCTTCACCGAATAGTTCCTTAACCAAGTCTACGAGAAGACTCGGCTCGGTGAGGCTGTTGAGCTTGTCCTGGATATCGGCTGGCTTCATTCCACGTTTCAGCATCTTGTTAGCCAGATGCATACGGAAGAGAGGTACAGCCGATTCCCAAGGAAGTACCAGCTGGTCTTGCGGCGATTCGGTGATCACACTACGCATTAGTAGTCTCCGCCACGCGCTTCTTGATTTCCGCCAGCGTGGTAGCGAACTTCATGATGCCTTCCATCGCAGCGCAGATATCAGCCGACGGCACCCAACCTTCTGGCAGTTGATCCAGATGGTAGAACGCCTGGAACTTGGCACGAGAGATGGTCGAGCTGTCCTTGGCGTCTTTATCACGCTTGAGGATAACCTGATCCTTCTTCACCCGATCCACGTACACCTTGGTGGTGATACGGTTCTTGGTGGTTTCGTAGATCGCGCCTTCGATTACCGGTTTGTACTGGTGAGTTGGAGTTGGGTTCTCGGCCATCAACTTCTTCAGGACGCCTAGTGCTTGTTGGTTTTGTTCTACGATGCTCATGCAGCTTCTCCTACTGATTCAGCGAAAGGTGTGTGTAGACGTTTGAGTACATCAAGGCCGGGTTTGATCGTAGCCATCAACCGCTGCATAACGCGCAGCGAATCGAAATTGCTCGGAGTTTCCCGTTTGGTGATCTTGCGGTAAGTGCTGTCGTACCAGAACGTTACCCCTTCAAGCTTGAAGCCGAATGCAACAGCATCGACGATCATAGCTTCAAGGTCACGGACGTGCTGATTGTAGTCAGCATATCCTGCGAATTCGTATTCCGGAGACTTGACCAACCAGACTCCAGTGTCATCTGTAGTCTTCCAGCAGACCACGATGGTGCCGTACTTACCCTGGAACAGGATGTAGCGGCCTTCTTCCCACTCGCCGGCCAAGCGTCGACCAATGAACTGCTTGCCGTCGGCATGGGTGGTAGCTTTGGCGATGGTCATCGCATCGTCAATGCTGACTTTGTAATTACAGAAAGCGGTTGGAACTAAATCAACTTGCTCACGACAGACTCGTTCCCAAGCCTCGTTGTAAAGGGATTTGCTTAGCATGTGGTAACTCCTATCTGCGATATTAAACGCCGCGGCGTGCTATTTCAATTACAACCTTAACCACCACTAATGCGACGGCCAAGCTTATTACGGTAACTGCAACCTTTGCAAAGCTTTGTAGCTTATCCATTATTGCTGAAGACTCCTAATGTTGTTGTGGATTCAAGTGTGTAATGTGTTACTGAATTTATTTATAGCGCATGACATAAGAGGCGGGAATTCCCGCCTCTGTATGCCGTCAGTTACACAGTCTTCAGGAGTTCCTGATATTCTTTAATCATCGGAAAGAATGGTGCAGTAACGCCTTCAGTGTGGATGTGTTGATCTTTCGGACCGTTCTCAGTCACACGGTTGCAATACGCCAGCAGGCCAGCTTCAGCCGCAGGAGAGATCGGCTCATACCCCAATACCAGCCGAGCGTGTTCCTGCATGTTTGCCGGCAGGTAACTGATGGCATGGTTCAGATCGAAGCAGACCGACTTGCAGAAGAAGGCGTAGCGGGAACGAACCACAGCCTCGACGTGCTTGCGGAAGTTGTCGCGATGGTAGAACGCTTGGTTGATGTACTCGCTTTCAACCACGACCCAATTAACGCCCAGAGCAGCCGATGCCATCAGTTGGCTATGGAAGCCTTCGTACATCTGAGCAAGCCGAGGATCGTCTTCAAACGGACTACCCATCCAGAGTTGACTGGACACATCGGCGTAGCTGGCGATCTCGACTGCGCGAGCCTTACTGGTGGCCAGATCATCCAGTAGATCTTCGAGCGGCATGAACTCGACGGTGAACTCAGGCTTGGCCGGATCGACTGGACGGGAATCGATATCAGTCTTACCTACCAGCTTCAGGAAGAACTGCTTGACGCGCTCCCAGAGAGTGCGCTTCTTCAGTTCTTGCGTCTTCATCACTTCGAACGGGAATTGATGGGGCATCATCTTGACGTTAGCAACCGTAACGATCACGTTGATGCGGTTAGGACTGGTTTCCATTGCCAGCATGTGGAGCGGATACCAGCCTTTATCAGTAAAGGCAAAGCAGGTGTCAATCAGGTAGCTAGGAATGCTGAGCATGGGATATCCTTATTTCTCGATACGTTCGAAAGTGTGGTAGGTGTGCGAGGGGTTGCTGAATTCAGGGAACTCTGCGTCCGGTTCGAATACATGCCTGTAGTCGATCTGCGTCCACGCGTCGTCAGGGAAGCGCATGTTCTTGACGCGAGTGTCGTACTTCGGAGCGTGCTTGTGGACAAGCGTCAGATAAACAACGTCTGCGATGCCCATGCCTTCTTCGTAGATCGAAGCACCGCCTGCAAGGAAGATGACCTGGGTCTTGAACGTCCGTGCGTTCTCGATAGCCTCAGGGAGGCTGCTGGCGCTGTAGACGTTGTTCTCTGGATCGTGTACTTCAGATGCGAAGGCCGGATCACGAGTGAGGACGATAACGATCCTGCCCTTAAGAGGACCGGGAAGCGATTCGTAACTACTACGACCCATGATCAGGACATTACCGTTGGTTAGATCCTTGAAGCGCGGCAGATCGCCTTTGAGCTTCCACGGGATGGTGTTCTTGTAACCGATCTCACCATTGATTGTGGAGGCCAGAATCATAGCGATCTTTGCTTTCTTAGACATGTTGGCTTCTTCTTTGGACAAAATAAAAGGTAAGTCAAAGGGGAGCCGAAGCTCCCCGATAACTCAAGCGGATTTTTGCAGCTGTAGCTTTGCTTGTTCTTTGCGATGACGGTAACGATAACGATTCAGCAGGATGAGGTAGTTACCCTTCATCTTTGCCGCATCAACTGAAAGCAACCGATCAACCTTCAAGTCATGCTGATACTTCGGACCAGTCCGGAATGCCCAGTGATGGCGAAGCAGGCGCTCGTAGAAGAGTTCTTCTTCAGGAGTCAACTCCATCCCCATCAGCAGATCGTTAGTGCTACCCGGATAAGGACGCCCACCTACTGGAAGATCGATCTTCAGGTACTTCTCCAGAGCTTCGATGTCCAGCAGGTCCTGAGGAATCTTCTCAGGTTTACGACCTTTGTACCGAAGCATACGCCGCTTCTGCGTCAGCAGGATCTCAGGAGCGTAACACCACACCCCTTCGATCTCCACTGTCTTCATCGGCAACCCAGCGTGAAGCGAGATCCGATCATTAACGTCGATACATTGACCAACGAGAGCATCGTGCATCGGATAACCCCGACGGCGATTGATCTCGAAGAAGTACGGCGATACATCCAGATCCATGTCACTGGTCTCCTTACGAAGACCCATCATTACCAAAGCCCCACCAAAACCCACAACGGCATCTTGTGCTTGCAAATGCTCACGCACTAAGTAATCGTTATATAGTTTCTTCAGTTCGTTCTTTTTCACGTATTGCGGCCTCCCCGGCCGTTAGTTATTTATAAGCTTTGATTTTCTTAACGAGTTCATCTGGAGTAATACGACCAGCTTCCAGATCGGCAAGCAGTTCGCTGTAGTACGCATTGTAGCGATCCAGTTCTTCTTGATCTTTGCGATAGCCAGCCATCACTTCTTCGTGACGTGCTTGGTCAGCCTTACGCCATGCATCTGTTTTACGCATGCTTTCTTGAGCGTCTTTACGAGCACGTTCAGTTTTAGCTTGCGCGGCTTTGATCTTCTCTTCGGACTCACGGATCGAGCGATCAGTTTTATCCTTTTGTTCCTGATACGATTGGTACGATTTATAACAACCTACGGCAGCGATGCCAAGGCCGATTACACCGAGGCCAATTTTGAATGCAGATTCAATGCTCATTACAGACCTCCACGGTCGTTGATGATAGTGTTTGTGTACCCTGACTATGTGTGACTGTAATAAAGTTAACTACGTTGGGACGATAAAAAAAAGACAGGGGAATTACCCCCTGTCGTTATGCCGTCAGATCAAATCTTTCGGCATCGTTACCCAGTTCATCACCATGATGGCGAGGAACAGAACCACCATGTTCCAGCGAGCTCTCCAACCCCAACGCAGCCAACCCTTGAACCCCATGTAGGTGCGCCAGTTACCCAACTTACCTCGATGGAAGTGCCAGTGTAGAATCCAGTAGATGAGCGCCGAGATAACGCCCATGAGGGTAGCTGTAACCCAATACATGATCATTCCGTAACTTCCTTTGCCTGTTCTGCTGCCTCGCGCTCCTTCTTGATCGGCTCGTAGTAACGGCGCAGCAAGCGGTACAGATGCTTGGACATGTTGACGGTGGTGCCGATAGAGCCAGGAGCGTCCCAGTCGAGATCGTAATCGAAGTCGCGGTAGATGAACTTAGCCACAGCCGCAGAGCGGATACGACCTTCACCGCAGTGAACTACGATGTCTTCGCCATTACAGCTGTCGATGAAGTCGACGATTGCTTTGGCGGTTTCCTCAGTCGGGCCTTTATCACCCATGTCCTGATAGTCGTTCGGGTAGAAGCTCAGCGTCAGCAGACGCTTATGTTCAACAGCGAAACGAGTGAAGTCGTTCGGACTGTTGAGTGAGATCATGTTTACCGGAACCGACATTCCAGATGCGACTTGCTGAGGAAGAAAACTTACCTTACTCATTGTACTATCCCCTGTGCGTTTATTGCTATTAGTCCCCGCTCTAGGCAGGGTTTGATTGTGTAGCCAAGTTTCACCAACCCATCCAGTGCCTCTGCGTAGTTACGCAGCTGGAAGTTCTCCGAAGCCAAGTGTCTGAACTCCGAAGTATACAGGCTGACCTCCCGCTGCCTTCTGCCATTACTGGCGATGGTAGAATGGAGATCAACCGATGTAGCGTGAAAGCCATGCATCTTCATGTAGTGACGTGCGCGGAACAACAACAGTGAACTACTCACCATGAAAGCTTAACCCCAGTGAGCGTATGTTGGGTATTCGCTATCGCCGGTATGGGCGCGGCGAACGTCTTCGATCAGTTCTTTCAACTCAGTCATCGCTACAATCATCGATGGTGCGAAGTGACCGAACTTGATTTGCTTGATGACATTACCGGAATGGAACCGACGGGTATCTTTGAACACCAGATCGATGTGTACGGAGATCATGACGATCTTTTCAGCAGCGACACATTTCTTTGTCTGCTCCAATTTGTCTGGAGTCAGTAGCGTGAGAGTTGTACTACCGCCCCACATCACCAAACTACCGCCTACCCCTTTCTTGCAGGTGACGATACCTGTTTCGATGTTGGAGCGTTTGAATTCACTGAACCACGTCAGTGCGGCCGTTGGCGCTGAGAGTTGATCGATGTTGGCCTTCTCGAACTGACGACGGATGACACTTTCTTTAGCGGGTTCGTAAGCTTCCCATTCAGGGCGCTCGACGACTTGAGTGCTAAGCAAGAGCCAAGTACCAAGTTCCAGCTGTGCAAGCGCAGTGGCCACCTTAGCGGCTTCATCGTGGGTATCGTAAGTGCCGTTCATGGTACTGACTTCGAAGTCAGTAGGAACTACCGGAGAATGAAGGTCGGCGAAGTCTTTCAGCGGGTAGTTGACGATAGTTCGTTTAGGACCCATGGATTTCGCATCATGGACACGCTTGACGATGCTGTCGAGATTGACCGTTTGAGTGGCGCTGATAACGATGAAGTAATGGCCGGTGTTCTTGTACTTGACGATGTGGACTAGCTGAGGCCGGTGACGTACTCGAGTATCCATCTTTCTTATCCCCTTAATAAAAGTTACTACAAACAAAAATTAAATTGAAGAAGTAACCCCACGCCCTAACTGCTGGCGTGGGGTATACGTGTTACAGGTTTACGTTGACTTTGGTGTAGACGAATTCGGAGATAACCGGCTCGCCGATCAGCTTGTCGAACCACGCCTTCACCAGCAACGCACGTACGGCGTCGTTGAGGTATTCGAGCAGCAGGGTTTGATTCAGCGTCCCGAGCGATACCGGATAGTTATCCAGAGTCACTGCGGCAGTGAAGCTACGCTCGCCGATGGTCATGGTCACCAGGTGGTGGCCGATGTCGATCGCTGTATTGATGGCGCTACGGGTGGTGTTGACTTCCATCATGTTGTCGAGGATGAAGATGAAGTCGGTTTCGTTGCCGCGGTGGAGTACAGTCATGGTGTTGCGGTTGTGGCGATCGCCGATTGGTCGAGTGGAGTACAACTGTTCGCGGCGATCCAGACGAGGGCGCTCGCCATGCAGTGGCCGCATTGCTTCGAACATCGGGTTGTAATTCTGCACAACACCGATAGTCGCAATGGCCGACGGTACGTAATCACCCCAGCCACCGTCACGCAACGCTTCGCTGATTGCCACGTCGTACGCATCACGCAGAGCGTCGGTGTACGCGCCTGGCTGCGGGTGACCCGGCAGTTTCATCGAGTGGATGTAGAACAGTTTCGACCCGAGAGTCTTGTTCGATTCCAGTTTGACGAACCAGTGTGGCAGGTGTTCCGGATCAGTGATAGTGATCAGCGTATCGACAGGGTAGACGCGAACGTAGCCGAGGTCGTTCGGCAGAGTGCCAGTGCCGAAGTTGATGACCTTCGCTTCCACACCTGCTTGATCCAGAATCTCCAGCATCGCGTCAGGCAGGATGTCGGTCAAACCTTTTGGCAGATCGCCAAGGCTAGTTTTCAGACCAACCTCCGCTTCACCGATGTTACGAGTTGCTTTCTCGACGACCGGCTTCGCAGCAGGTTTGACCGCGGGTTTAGCAACAGCGGCTTTAACGCCGGGCTTAGGACCAGGTTTCTTCGCTGCTGGTTTAGCGCCAGCTGCCGTGGCGATAGCCTTGACAGTCTTGGCTGGCTTTTTATCGTTCGGGTTCAGTGCGATGTTGGTGGTAGTGGTATTATCCTGAGGTGCGTTCGAAACAGTTTTACGAGGCATGCGTTGTTTCCCTAATGGTCAGTGGTGTCGTAGAGTTGGAGTGCTTGTTCAGCTTTGCGAATCATTAAAGCACGAAAGCCCATAGGCCAATCGTTCATTGCGGACATCAGAAAGCCAGCAGCTGAATGTAGATAGAAGTGACTGCGAATGCCAATCTGATACGGCGGGAGATCCAGCCAGGACAGAATGATCCTTTCGTCAGTTACTTGTTCAGCGTACTTATATTCGTGCAGCGAGTGCCGCGTGTAGTTAAGCGCATCGTCAGAAAGCCAGATGCTCAAACCACCTTGTTTCAATTCACGTATAACGTCGATGGCGCCTAACTTACCCCCGGTCAACGTGCCCAACCTCGTCAAGTTTTGCTTGACTATGTCGTAAGGCATAAATCCTCCCGTATGGCAGTAAAGAACGCCCACCAACGTTTCCGCTGATGAGCGCTGTATTTAGAAGATTGCGATCATTTGAAAATAGTCCCTACCTGCTGGTTAGCCTCAGCAGGAGTTGGGCAACCAATACCGTAGTCGTGCATCTGCCAGATAACCGCTCCGAAGATAGCAAGTACGACTACGAAGCCAGCCAGCCAGTAGGTTGCACGGCGAGTGAGGATCGGTTCTTTGTTGAAGTTGCGTTCGATCTCTTTCTCGCTGAACACCTGAAACCCAGTCGCGTACGAGAAGGTCAAGTAATCGCCAGTGTGCAAGAACAGCCGGCGATCAGGCAGTGTATAACCTTTCTTGATATCGCCCGCATACTGAGGGCACAGATTCGTAAGCATAGCTTCGATCTTATCTGCGTTCTTCCCGTCGTACTTGGTCATGATGAACAGCGACATCTTGCCCAGAGTTCGGTGCGTGTAGAAACGCTCCGGCATCAATGTACTCATGATGGATTTCCCCATGAACAGCGTTAAGTGCTTGGTCTCTTTTGTAATGTGTGTCTGTGTTTCTTTTACTTAGAACTTACCGACCTTGGCAGTCTTGGGATCGATACCTGACAGAGCGTCGCTAAGCTCATCGAGGAATTGATCAACACGGTCGACGCTGAGTTCTACGGGTTTGAGTTTTTCCTTCTCTTCTCGCTCAATCCGTTCGCGATGTTGCTTTACAGGATCTACCCAGTTCGGGTTAACCATGATGGTGAACTTCACATTTGGATCAGAGTGGAGAGCCTCGTCATTAATACTCTCCATGTCGAAGATCGACTTGTACGGAAGTTCGATACGACCATCTTCGTTAGCCAGCCGCGGGATCTCACGATACATGTTGTAACTCAATGCGCGCATGTCGAGCATGTTCGCAAAGCCTTCAGACATCTCTTCGACAGAGCCATCCTTCAACAACAACGGCACAGTTGCCTTTTCCCATGTATCTGGGAAACGACTCTGTTTGAACTTAAGGACGTCGTTCATAGAGCCAGAGTCATAAGCCATGACCATGAATTCTTTAGCGACGGAGTAGACGAACCAATGGTTCTCCATCTCTTCGTCATCTTCGATAAGAGAATCATCACGAGTCTCCATCGAACGAATCAGCTCAGCCTTATCCTTGAAGAACTCAAGGAGAGTGATGCTGACCGGCTCTTCGATCGTATTGAAGAAGTCCAGAAGATCGGACGACCGCTCAACGACATGAGGGTGAGATTTGCGCACAGCGTCAATCAGCGGTGTCAATACGAGGTGTTCTTCGATTGGCCGGTTGATGTGTTTGATGTACTCATCCAAATCGCCGAAGATAATTACGTGTTTCTTTACGATCGGCATTACAGCCTCCTACGGATTAACAGCTAAGTAATGATGACGCTCAGTTAGTTCTACCAGCGCAGCTTGCGGGTGTGGGATCTTACGCTTATTGAATATCTCAGCGACTTTGATTTTGAATATCTTAAGGTCAATACACTTAACCCCATCAGGAGCAGTGCAGGTAGGGACTCTACCTAACCCTAGATCGATAAGTTCTTTGAACCCATCGTTACTGAAAGAGATATTGACGGTAACACCAGCTTCAATACCCTTACCGTCGTAAAATACTAGATCAAGACTCATACTTCACTCCGCTTTTGTAAAGAATAACCACATCGAGATCACGGGTAGCTCCTTCCCGTACTTCGATAGCATCGCCAATCTCCAACCCTTGCAGAGTAATAACAGCAGGGGTGAAGTTGGACAGAACGCCGGTGATCTCATCGACAGCTTTCATACACCCATCCGGAAGCACTTCAATACACCGCCAGCGCATGACTGCTCTAAGTGCCTTGTGTGCATCCGTTAGGTCCTCTGGTTTAGTCCAGACTTCTGTAGCCGCTGTCATAGCCAACCTGCCCGAATCATTTCATGAACCCAGATAGCAGCATGACCGATACCCATCAGCACAGCGATACCTACTGGAACAGCCAGAACCATTTGCAGTTTAGTCATTGCGAACTCTCCTGACACAAAGCCGGGGTAATCCCCGGCTGTATGCTGTTATAGTTTCTTCCATTTACGGAAGACGCGTTTAATCCACCGTTTGAAGTCAAGCCATGGATTAGCATTAAGTTGCTGAAGACGCAGCTTCTCCGCCTTACCAGCAGCCTTACCGCGGTCGAATGCTTCCCACCCATCGTTACGTGAACGCTTACTCCAATCGAACTTCTGTTTACCGAGTCCGACCTTGTATCCGTAAGAGTACAGTTGACGATTACGTTGAGCTGTCTTACTCATCGCTTAACGAGCAGCGCGTGATTCCAGCACAGCTTATAAACGTTGTTGAGTTCGGCAGGACTGATTACGCCGACGCTATCCCGTTCAACGCAGTCGGCCATTGCTTTAGCTGCACCGCTGAGTTGAACAGTCGGCTTGCTGACTGTGGCTTGAGCCGCAGCGCCTGCGATAGCACCGATAACCACGAAAAGAAACGCTCGAAACATGATGTCACTCCAGATAAGAAATTGGTTCTATAAGGTTAGCGAAAAAGGTTGATAGTTACGCCGGGGAAAGCCCCGGCGCACTGTGCTGCGATAGCTTTACTTATCGCCTTGCTTGTACTCGGTTTGCTCGAGTGGAGCGTCGGTGAAGATCTTGGACTTATCTGCCATGCTGACTGCACCGCCAGTGTTACCGCGGTTATTGGAGAGTCGGCCGATCAGCTCAGCAGCAGCCTTGCGATGGCCGATGATTGGAACGTGGACGTATTCAGGCGTCATGCGTTGATCGAACGCAGTGCCATTAGCGTCACAGCCGCGGCGGTGTTCGGCTTCGATCAGAGGCTTCAGATTGCCATACATCGTTTCGGTGAAGTCAGCTTCTTGCAGCTGCACCCACTCACCGTCTACCAGACGGTCGACGGTGAATGCCGCTTGTACTGGGAAGACGTTGAGAACGTCAACGCGATCTTCGCACAATTCTTCGATGGTGGTGATGGTGGCTACGTGAGCAACCGGTAGATCAGCTGCGTTCGGAACCAGTGTCATTCTGAACTCGCTCGACAGGCTGATTGTGTCCACTGGTGTCTGAGGGGTTTGCTTGGTCATGGATTGTTACTCCGTAAATGAGAAAGAAGAGTGTTTCGATGAATGATGCGTTTGGATTTGCAGCTATAAATGTAGCGCTGCGTTCTGACAGTTCGATGTCAGCTTTGTAATAAGCTTCGTAACGACCGTCTACAACCGCTTCCGGCTGGAAGAGTGGTGACTCATACACAACCTTACCTGGTTGGGCTAAGTTAGTGGTAGAGTCGAAGGTGAAGGATGGTGCGCCTTGATCATGTAGCTCTTTGTGCCGCTTATAGAAAGCCATTGCATCAAGGGTGTGGTGTGATTGGAGGTTCATTCGAGTTCGTTCCTATTCCGCATCGCTTGACATACGCGAACACACTTCTTCTTCCCGACTAGCTGACATGCTAGACAAGCTTTCAGTTGTGAGTCGCGTATGGATTCGAGAGCTTCATCGGTGAACCCTAAGAGTTTGGCTTTAAACCTTATCTCAGGGTCATCGATAGGATGCGGTGCTTTACCGGTCAATACTTAACCTGTTTGACAGCACCGCTGGCGATGAGATCGTCCAGAGGAACAGGTGCAGGACGTACTTTCTCGACCCGGTACATTACCTTCTGCGGCGGTGAAACCCACAGCGGGATCTTATCAGTTGCAGTGATTTCGGTATCGCTCGACAATGTAGCTACGACCCACCACTCATCCTTTACGAATTCCCGCATCAGGTGACCGCGTTTACCGTCTGAACTCACCGCGAAGTTTGCGGCAGTCTCACCGCGCACAGATCTTTCTTTGATGAATGCGACTTCGAGTAGGTCGTCGAGGGTCTCAACTTCACCCACTGCTGACTCTCTACCTGGGTCTACAAACGCAGGCCAGTATTCATTATATCGAATCACGGTTACGATCCTTATACAGCGACAGGCATCGGGATGTTCGGCTGCGGCAGATAACCTTCGATCTTGAAGTCCTCGAAAGTGAAGTCATCGATCTCAGCGATCTTACGTTTGATAATGAACCGAGGATCACTCTCTGCCGTAGAAGTACGCGCCAACTGTTTGCTGATACCTTCCAGCTGATTCACGTACAGGTGGCAATCACCACCTACAACGATCAGACGGTCAGTGTCATGGCCGGTGACGTGTGCAACCATGTGCGTCAAGGCCGCGTACTGCGCTACGTTGAACGGCATGCCCAGAGCGTAGTCATTGGAGCGCATTACCATCAGCGTCGATATGAGGCGTGGATTAACACCTACTACCGCATGCTCACAGAAACGCTTCACGTAACCGTAGAACTCTTCGTCTTCTTCGTACTTCTTCTCGAAGCTTTGAACAGTTTCGATTACGTGAGTGCCGTAGTCTTCGGAGATCGCTTGACGCAGGCTTTGCAACATACCCGCTTTCTCGAGATCGTCGAGGATCTGACCGGCAGTCTTCGGATAGCTGATGAACTGGAAGTACAGATGGCACGGAGGCAAAGCAGCTTGCCATGTACGACCTGGGTTCCATGCGTTAACGATCATGCGGCGATCGTCAGGGTTCTTGCGCAGCATGTCGATGCAGTTCTGCAACTGGTCGATCTCGCGGTGCATGACGTGATACATCTTGACAGGCCCAGGCATGCCACGACCCCATGCGCTATCCGAGGTCAGATTGCCAGCCACTTCATAACCCTGAGCGGTGTACTCAGCGATCTGATCGCTGCTGACGATCTGAGTATCCTGCCAACGACGCCATTGAACGCCGTAGCTACCTTGACCGATATCAGCTTCCAGCAATGGATACTTCGGAATATCGAAGTTGTCCATTATGTTGTTGATAGCGGCAACTTTCGTTGCGCTGATCGTGACGTCAACAAACTTACCTTTGTGGAAGACAACTACCTTGTACGGCTTATCACCTACGGCTACTTCATCGCCGAAGTTGAAGACGATCTTGTTGATCTCATGCCAGCACAGAGTCATGTTCTTCGCAACACGCTTCAGACGAGTCTGGATACCGACCGGCTTACCACCACCATTTTCATTGTGGGTTGGAGTACCTAGGCCGTTGAGGTATTCGATCAACTCACCGTAGTAGCTGAACGGAAGGTTGAAGAATTCCAACAGGTCGCCGTTCTCGTCTTGAACAACGACGCAGCCACTGCCGATGCTTTTCGAATTGAGTTTGAACGCGGTGACGTGATCGATGATCTCCTGACGATGGCCGGCATCGACAGCGACTTGAATGCGTTCGTCCAGAGTGTAAGGAACACGCTTCGGTTCATCGTAGACCGCAGTGCCCGGCATGAACCAGTTATCCCAGATCGACACGTTGTTGTCTTTCAGGAACTTAATGTTGCTGGAACCCGAGATGAACATCAGGTTCTCGATGCCCCACGACTTGTTGAAGACTTCTTTGGTCGACGGCAGCGGGATACGCTTATCGCTGATATCGTAGTTCATTACCAGACCCGGCAGCATGAGGGTGCCTACACCTGTCCGGTCGCCTTTCAGATAACCCTGTTCCATGAGCTTGGAGTAGAGGTTGTGTTGGATTTGATCCACTTCATTCAGAAACATGTACAGCTCCTATTTGCAACGATTGCTAATGTAGTAAAGGAATTCGCCACGCCCTTGGGTGTGACCTCGTGCAGAAATGTGACCGCCTACCTTCCAGTCTTCAGTCAAGTAGACCAATCCGACTGTTACGCAGAATTTATCCTGAAGGTAGTTGGCGATGAGTTTGCAAAGACTCGGCCCATTCAGCAAGGACCGTGTTTCAGGGCAGCAGTAATACTTGGAATCCAATGAGAAATAAATCTTCGCCATCTCTGCGCCGCAACAGTCTTTCTTCAACTGTATCGATGCCCAGCCGCAGACCAACTCAGCTTCACTCAGCGTATTGGTTTGCGAGTCGATGATGAGCGTCAAGCCTGGAAGGATCGTGACTACGTCAGCGTTACTCGTGTGAATGACAAATGACGGGAGATTCTCAACATTACTCCCCTTGACGTGTATAACGTCTTCAACGCGGATTACTGCCATTACCTAATCCTCAATAAAAAGAAAGGACACAAAGCCCCACCGAAGTGGGGCATCATGTTTGTTGCATTCAGCGAAGACTCAAACCATGAGTCTATCTAGTAACGAATTACTTCAGGATGACTGGGCGTAAATTCTTCAGCATCTCAATGAATCCGCCGAGCTGGTCGTTAGAGCAGGCCGCTTCAAACTCACCGCTCGTGTTAACACAAATAGTCTTGATAGTACCGAAGACTTTCTTTCCACCAACTTTCTTATAAACAAATTGACCAATACCCGGCATCCAACCTTCAGGTGACAATGCTTCCAGTTCACCCTCTTCCACATCGATGTGCCCTTCAGCCATCAACGACTCTTCGAGCCGTGCAATGATTTCAGAGTTCATGCTGCGGTGGTGACCACGAGCAACTTCAGCAATCTTTTCACGCATGCCGTCAGGAAGACGAACTACGAACTTATCAGCCGAACGAGAAGAATAGACTGCTTGTTTCAAAGGTTTCATGCGGTAACTCCGATCTAGTTTAATGGTTAAGTGACGAGTGGGTAATGTGTGATCGTAAATTAGTTGACGGCATAGAGCCCGGCCGAAGCCGGGCCTTATGTTACTTGATGGACTTCATGACCAAGCCTTTCAAGCCAAGGTACATCTTCTCGATCGCCATGTCGAGAACATCGTCGTAAGCAAACTCGTACCAATCCCCAGCGCATGGGAACAGGCTGAGCAACTCACCGGTGATCTCATCTTCATCCGGGAAGTTACGCATCCAGAACTTGGCTTCATCCGTATCGTCAAGATACCAGCCATAGTCGTCTTCATCTTCGTAATCGTAACCACGAAGGAGAATGCCGAGGATGGAGACAACTTTACGGATAGCGCCTTCACTGAGGGCTTCCATCGAATCAGGACCTTTACCCGGAGTACCGAGGGTAAGCTTGTAGCCATGACCATCGCGCTTGAAATCAACCGCGAAGTTCTTCAGGTCAGGCAGGTCCATACGACCGAGCTTAATCTTCTCCATGTTGACGCGAGGCTTGGCGTAAGCCAGCGCTTCACTAGGAGACATCTTCTCGCACTGATCGTAGATCTTCTTCAGCGCATTACCATACGCAGCACGCGCAGGAATGAACTTCTTGTAGAACGCGTCGATTGCTTTGGCGTGAGCTTCAACATCCGACAGCCAATTGCTCGACCAGTTCTTCAACAGGAAGTGAGTATTGACCCCACGTACATCGACAGGGCCAGTGCGCAGTTCCATCCCGGCCAATGCATTTGGATCGGCGGAAAGTTTTTGGATGACGCTATCACTAACAGCGTCTGGAATGTCATCGATAGTCTGGCTGGATCGAAAGAGATCCAAGATAGACGATACGACACCTTCCATCGAAGCATCGCCAGCCTTCTCATGAGCTTCACCCTTCTCACGCTTACGGCGCTGACTGGTACGCTTCTTCGCAGGCTTCTTCTTTTTCTTATCTTCAGCATGATCGGGGAGGTTCTTGTAGAAGTCTTTATCCTTCTTCTCCATCTCCTTGTCAGCCTTGTGCCATTCACGCGCAGCATCCTGATCGATGTGGCGTTTCTCGGCAAACTCTTTGTTATACGAAGCGATCTTCATGAGATCATATTGCTTCTTGCTTTTACTAGGCATCCCACACCTCGACCAAAAAAAAAGATTAACAATGAGGGTGGCTGGGCCACCCTCACATATCGTTACTTACTTATTTGAAGAACATCATTTTCGCTGCATCTTTGTCAGGGTACGGGATACCGCAGCGAGTGTTCAGGATGTAGGCGGCGATGTGGGAAGCTACGATGATGGTCATGCAGAACGCTACGAACACTGGAGTGTCGATGTAGTAGATCCAGATGATGGAGATGACGATGTTCAGCAGAAGCATCAGGCGGCGAGTGAAGTGAGTCTTGAGACCCCAGTCACCCATAGTGCAGAAAGCCATGGCGACTTCTTCCCAGCGTTCGCCTTCTTTCAGTTTGCCAATGACGTAACCAGCCATCAGAGTGATGAGCATGAACATGATTACAACAGGGATAGTGCAGATGATGTCGAGCATTTGTTTGTCCTCCACGGACGTTAATTACAAAGGGTGTTGCATTAGGGTTTGGGTTCAGCGGGTTACGAAACGTGCAGCGAGATAAATTGAAACGGCTACAACGAGTGCGATCGCTTGCTCAACAGCTAAGAAGCTGAGAGTACCGATCAGGTGGAAAGTCCACGATCCGTAAAGCATTACACCGAGTATCGGCAGAGTTACTTTAACGTATCGTGAGATCTTTCCGTTCCAACCAATCGCAACACAACAGCAGCCGTAGATACGGGCAACTGTGACGGCGTTACGATCCTTCAAATGCTTCCAGACCACGCGGGTTCTAACGGTCGCGAAGTAGATGAAGAGTAAGCAGATTATGATGTCTGCTACGGTTTGGAAATTCATGGGGTGTCCTCCACGGACAGTGGGTGTAAGTGTGTGCTTAGCGATTGTACTGGTAGGCTTTGATAGCGGTCATGATTACCAGGCCGCCGACGGAGACTGCGAGTACGATGTAATACAGGTAAGTCATGTAAACGAAACCTACCGTGATCGAAACTACGATCGCGAAGATCCAACCAATCAGGTTTGCAACAGAAGCTTTCCAGCTCTTGCTGATACCGATGAGTTTCAGGAAGCCCGCGGCGATCCAGTGCATTGGACCGTTAGCTACGATGAGCTTACTGTGTTGTTCTTTATAGCTAATGTTCAGGACCTGCACGCAAGTACTGCGGTAGCGGATTACTTCCTTTACGAACATGATGATGAAGCCAGCAGCCATCAGGGTGGTGAAGATGATGTCGATAGTATTCAGGGTCATGATAGTCCTCCTCGGACGATGGGTATCAAAAGTCAGCGCATGACTACGTAGGTTATGTATTGCGCTAATTTTTTAGATTGCAATTAATTACTGCGCTGCGAATGCTGCGTGTTGCGCCTTGTACTGACCAGCTTCATCGAAGATACCTGAAGAGTAAGCAGTCGAAATGCCAATGCTCAGGATCATGCCAGCCAGTACGAGTTTGAATTGTTTCATGTTACAGACCTCCTCGGTCGTTAGAGTGGGAGTTAGATGTAGCCGCGTTTAGACAGCTGCTTCAGGATGATTTGCGATACCACTACGACGGTTACACCGACGGCTACAGCGCGGGCAAAGTTTGCCATGATTGATCTCCAGTTTCGTTGATCAGTTGGTTTATGTACTGCGGCAATGTGTGACTGTAAATTCTTTGAATACGATTGCAGCACAAAGCCCGGCTCAAGGCCGGGCGATGTATGCCGCTTACGCTGGGTATATCAGCTCATCAATAGCCTTAGGCTGCGCACGCGGTAACTCCACCGGGTGGATAGATAGCGCTTTATGTTGATACAAATCCCCGCCATCATGCCGACGGTGGGTTTCTCCTCCACTGAAGACGTACATGTATCCTCCAACGGTTGTTACTCCTTTTGTCTTGAGATTGTTCTCAACGCGCTCAAACACCTGCGCACAGTAATAGGCGCTGCTGATGTTCGAACGGAATGTCTTGGCGCGGTAGTTCACTTCAGCACAGGAAGGCGTCAGGCTATAATCGAAGCGATTAACAGTCCAGCCTTCACCGATCAACCACGCTTCGATGCGTTCGATCTGAGCGCTCTCGAAAGCCATGGTTCTTACCGGCGGGTTGCTACTATCGTTAGAGGACATACGGGTTTACTCATTGGGGTATAAACGGTGAATGCACCATCTGCATCTACAGTTACCTCGAATTCGGGAGGAGTCCGAGCATGTAAGCTACCGAGGTATCGTTCCAGCTTCGAGTCAATTACTGCATCAGCTACCGCCACATCGGCATTGAGATCAGCCCAGATCTCTTTACCTAACGCAACCAGATCTTGCTGTATCTTTGCATCCAGCTCTTTGAACATTCGTCAGCTCCAATCGAATACGTGAATGGTTTCGCCAACTTCCCCAAACACTTCTTCGAGGATAGGACGAACATCAACTTCGTAGTCAAGCGTTCCAGTCTTATCACCACACCCGAGTTGAGGGATGTAGCAATCTTCCTCGAACGTACCTTCCATGTAGGCAAGGAGTCTTTTAGCCGTGATTGTGATCAGGCCTTTATCGGAAGGATTACCCCAGTAGTACTTAGTAGGTAGCATAGCGAGACGATAGTCCCCTACGTCATACACACAGAGCTCTCCTGATGCGATCCTACCGCGTCTACAATCTTTGCAATACTTCTTGTACGCCTCTGGCCAACGCAGCTTCATTAGACACGCCAGACCCTTCCCGCCTACTCCGACGGTGTTAACGGGAATGCCGACTAACGATCCCTTTGGGGCGCGTTTGAACATGTCGCCTTTGACATCCAGTAGCATAGCGTCATCCTACATTCTGAGCCTTACAACCAGACTGATTAACGCACTTGACGATCAGTCGCCGTTCTAGATAGATGTGGAGTTCTTCTCCACACGATTGGCAGGTGTGTGGTAGTTCGACAGGACTGGCATCAATGGGACGGTTCTCCATTAATACCTTGCAGGAAGTCTTACCGGTTTTCTCAGTGAACATCACGATGTCTGCCATCCACAACTTCATCTCTTGCAATACATGAATGTTGGGGAGTTTGTAATCAAACTTAGTTCTTCCAGATTGTATCTTCAGAACAGGGATTACGTTGCCGTGTTGAGTGGTTTCGAACTCAACATCTTGGACCGATCCAATCTTCATTAATCGTTCCTTTAGGGAGATCTTATGTAAGTAATAATCCGCCGAGCGAGGTCTTCTCGATCTTTGCATAATACTCTAGTCGAGTGTGTAAAATGACCGCGAGCATTTTGAAACAGCTAGCCAACAACAACATCGGGCGAGTAGAAGCTGCTTATAGCTTCGAAAGCGTGGACATGCAATCCGATTTCCACGAGATGGATGTGCTTCAAACCCAGATTGTTCGAGCTCGTGCGACCCTCGCTTCGGTGAAGAACATTCGTGACGCCTTCATTAACGACAAGCCATCCATGGACGTAGAGCGCGCTGCGCTTTATCGTGTTTGCATGGAGTCGGTTCTGATGGCGTCTGATCTGGATCTCCCAGTTACGATGCTTGCCCCTTCCTTCGAATCCAGCGTTCCTGAGAACTACTCAACGGAAGCTGAGGAGAAGAGTGAGGGCTTCATTGGTAAGATCTGGGCATGGATCAAGCGCACCTTCACTACCCTCATGGGAATGCTGAAGGCGTTCTTCCAGAAGCTGGGTCTGTTCAAGAAGAACGATCAGGCCAAGAACGAAGCTTTGAAGAAGAAGGTTGATGCAGCCGTTAATGGCGAAGCACCTCCCGCTGAAGAGAAACCGGCTGAGAAGAAGGAAGAGCCTGAGGTCAAGCCAGCGGCTAAGCCTGCTGAGAAACCAGCCTCTCCTCCACCGAAGAAGCCTGAACCAGAACCGAAGAAGGAAGAACCGAAAGCTGCTCCTAAAGCAGCTCCGTCTACTCCAAGTACTAAGGTCGTTATTAAGGACCCTAAGTTCATCATCGGGCAAGATGGTCGTGCGAAGAAACCTACTGAGACTCTCAAGAATCTCAAAGGGTTCGGCAAGCACTCAGCTGACCGTGTTCTGGAAATGGTGAAGAAAGTCAGCTCGATCGTCAACGGCGTGCAGCCGACTAAGGAAAGCGAACTCCCTCGGGTGTTGACAGCTCTCCTCAACGCTGTCGGCCTAGGTCAAGCGAAAGAAGTCGAGTTCAACGTCACTCAGAATATCGACATCGTTCTGACCGGTGAGCGTAAAGGCAACACCATGAACCTCAATAGCAACTTGGTGGTTCACAAGGAAGCCGAGGGTGGGGAGTATCCAGCTCTCAGTGCTCAGGACATGCAAGACTACACCGATGCAGTTCCTGCATGGACTGACCATGTTGGTGACTTCATCAAACCTCTTCAGGATGCCGCTGAAGAGATCGACGGTATGGCTAACAAACTGTTTGACATGAGCTCGCAGCTGAACGCTCTGTACAACAAGAAGAAGGCAGCCAACGAAGATACAGCCGCGATCAAAGAAGCGTGTGACGCCTACAAGTTGGCCGTCGACGTTATGTACGATCTCGGGATGCTTCCCCCTAAGCTGATCAAAACTATCTGGGCTGCTAAGTCAGCTTGCGATGGTTACGTCAGCGCCAGTGCTTCGGCGTATTCCAAAGCCGCTTAATCATCGTTTCACGTACGTCATTACCAAGGACATAGCCATGCCTCCATCCATCTTGCAGCAACTTGCTAACTACGGCGTTGAATCGTCTGAGCTTCCTGCTCAGCCTGACTTCGCTAACCTCCCAGCTCCTGAAGAAGAGCCGGTACAGGGTGAAGAACTCGAACAGCTGTCGCAAGATATCGTTGCGGACATCGCTGAGATCAACGCTATCTCCGAAGACATCAATGGGCAGAATGCCTCCATCGATAAGGCTGGGGCAGCAGCCGGCTCTATCGAAGCGATCGTCGACCAGACCATCGAAACCTACGGCGCCAGCGGCATCACCGAAGAAGGTGCTGCATTGATGTCCATCTCGGTGGAAGCTGTCCTGAAGGTCTCCGGTCTGGGCATTCCAGTAGGTGTCGTGGCTCCTTCTTTCGAATCCTGCGCTAGCCGTTCGGACTACTCGACCGAAGCTGAAGAAAAGAAGAAGGGCGTTATCGGCCGTATCCTTAGCTGGATCGCTGAAGCGTTCAAGAGCCTGATGGCTATGGTTGCCAAGTTCTGGCACCGTCTGTTCAACAACAGCAAGTCGATCGGCAAATACGGCGCTGCCGTGTTGGCGAAGATCAACAAGAACAAAGGCGAGACCGAAGAAGGCACCATCAACCTCGGTGCGAGCATTGGTGCGTATTGCGCGAACGCTTCCGGCGTGGTCAAGCCACCTGCTGCGATCGTCCAGTCCAACGTCGGTCTGTTCAAGAACTTCGTATCGGCCTGGCACGGCGCATTCGAAGATCTGGTGGACATCAAGCCGCCTTCGAGCATGAATGACATCGGCCCTATCACCACGTTCCTCAATACGGCGGTCGATAACCTCAACCGTTCGATGAAGAACGACATGTCCAAGCTGAAGGACATCAAGATCTCCGAAACCAGCACTATCAAGCTGATCCCTGGCGAAGATAGCAAGTGGCCTCTCAACGGCGCCAAGGTCGAACTGGAACGTGCCGTCATCAAAGAGAAGGCCGCTCACACCGGTAAGGTCTTGAAGCACGCTGAAATGCTGAGCGGTTGCACGCTGGCTCTGAAGGCCCTCGATATCATGAAGGTCATCGAGAAAGACGTTTCCAGCTGGACCAAAGGCGCTGACGCCGTCGTCAAGTGCTGCAACACTCTGCTGAGTCGTCTGAAGATGGCTGAGAGCATGGGTGGTGCGAAGATCGATCCTGAGCTGCGTCTGTGGGTCAACGGCATCCTCGGCGGTTGCCGTGTAATGTCTCAGGGCTGGACCAAGTCGGTTCCTGACTTCCTGATGATGCTCAAAGCCAACATGCGCTATTGCGACCTGTCGGCCAGCAAGATCAAAGGTGGCGCTGGTGGTAGCGATACCAAAGAAGATGAGCCTGAAGTGGTTCGTCCTGAGCGCTATCGTGCGAACGCTGCTGGTAACAACCAGGGCAACACCTACGATCACGCCAAGTAACCGGTGACAGACAATGACTGCTAGCATTCTTCAAAGACTCGCCCAGTCAGCGTCGACACCACGTCCAGTCATTCATCTGAGCCTCGAAGATTCCATTATCGAGGCTTCGGATCTGGCTGACGGCAATATCGAGAAGCTGTCTCATATTGCGGCCGAGGTGGAGGGTCATTCCAATGACATCTCCATTGCGGCTGGTGTGTCCGATAACCTGACGGATTTGGTGGATAAGAGTATCGCCGCTTGTGGCGCGGATGGATTCGATGAAGGCGACGCTGATCTTCTACGTCTGTCGGTTGAAGCCATTCTCGTTAATGCGGATATCTACATCCCCGCGACAATGATTGTACCGTCATTCGAATCGAGCAACGGGAACTACAGCGCTGAAGTCGCTGAGAAGAAGGACGGTATCATCCGCCGCATCATCACTTGGCTTCATGAGGCTATGAAGGCTATCGCTGGTGCGTTCGTCCGATTCTGGGAGAACCTGACTGACAGCGGTAAGTCTATTGAGAACTACGCAGAGAAAGTCAAGGCTAAGGTCGATGGTCTGGCTAAAGAAGCTAAGGCCGATGCTGACTCTGTGAGCGTTGGTAACGGCGCTACGTATCTCGTGGACAAACATTCCCGCATCGAACCGCCTAGCCGTCACGTCGTTCAGGCTGTGGCTTATTTCGAAGACTTCGCTATCGAATGGCGGAATGGTTGGAAACGTCTGGTTGAATTCCCACTCCCCTCAACGATGACTCCTGATACGGCTGATCAGTTCGGTAAGAACATTACCGAGTTCGCTGAGAAGTCGATAGCGATTAAGGATATCAAGATCGACATTACGCCTAACCACTATCTGGAGATGACTCCGGGTAATGGAGCTAATCCGGTCATGGGGACGAAGATCAGAGTTAACCAATCGTCCGTCGTTAACACCACAAAGGCTGACATGCTTTCTCTGGCCGAACTGAAGACCGGCATTAACGTTTGTAACGATGGCCTTAAAGTCCTCGAACAGCTCAAACGTGAAATGAATGCCTTCACCGCCATCACTGATAAGGTCGGTAAGCTCTCCAAGAACGTGAGATTGACCGAAAACAGTAGCGCCGATGTAACGGTGTTCCGTTCTGCTATCAGCACTCTGAATAAGTCATGCAGCTTGGCGGCATGGGGCTGGATTAACGCCACTCCGTACTTCCTCAAAACCATCAAGGCAAGCATCCGTTACATCGACGAATGCGCCAAAGCTTACAACTGAGGTCTTTTCCATGATTGTACACGACGATCCACTACAGCAAGCTGCTGACGCCATGATGTTGGAAGAGAACCCAACTGACGTGGTAATTGGCGAGATCGCTGAATGCGTATCTGACGCTGCTGTAAGCGATGCAGAAATCGCTGAAGGTAGCCGCAACGTTGAAAGCATCGCCGAAGTAACCGTATCCCTCGAGTCGTTCGTTTCTGACTTCATGGATCGTGTACCGGCCGACAACTGGAACGCCAAGACTGCGCGCCAGTACCAGCTGGGCGTTGGTAACATCCTGCGTGCTGCTGACCTGCCAGTTCCTGATGCGGTGTTCTCGGCGTCGTTCGAATCCATCGGCGTACATCAGACCAGCTTCGAGAACCGTCAGGAAACTGAAGGTAAGTCGAAAGGTCTGCTGGCTCGCATGTGGGAAGCTTTCAAAGCCGCTTGCGCTAAGCTGGCCGAGATGCTGACTGGC
>Ga0163162_10000070_pt1 | contig 96586 bp, 93 predicted proteins | sample S55metaG_FD_115310 | JGI IMG/M metagenome (GOLD analysis project Ga0163162, IMG submission 115310) | Switchgrass rhizosphere microbial communities from Kellogg Biological Station, Michigan, USA - S5-5 metaG | ecosystem: Host-associated > Plants > Roots > Rhizosphere > Soil | place: USA...
CAAATGCTGTGTTCATCACCTACCACGACGGTAGCAGCACTGAAGAATTGGCTCCGACCATTGAAGCTTTCGCTGCAGCCCTGCATGTTGCCACCTAACTATTCGGTCAAGTGGACCGCTGCGGCGAGGCTGCGGTAATCTGACACGCACTGTGGCAGCGGCCACTTAGCTCAGACGTTAGCTCCCGCACCAACGCATGCTTGACGTCTAGCAAATTCAGCAGAATTCGGTCGAGCTCAGACGTCTCAAGGCTCGCATACACGAGACGCACTCGAATCGAGATAAATCGTCGGAGCACAGAGAGCAATGGAACAGCGCGTGCGCTGAATTTCATCAGAAATTCGATAGCCTCGCGTTCCCGGGTGGCTCTGAAACCGTTGAACGGGTTCGTAGAAATGACCCCGTCGCACTAGAAGCCGCCATTCGATATCTCGTCGCAGATCCGTATCATTTTCGTTCCGGCTATCTCAAAGAGTATCTCTGGCACTGGCTGCAGCATTGCAATCTCTCGGTTTCGGCTCTGAGTCGGCTTGAGCGCGCCTCACTTCTCTACCTCGAGCGCAGAATATCCAGAGAATTCTGGTGCATGTGCAAAGCCATGGGCAGGTTGGGGAGCGTTGAGTTCTGGTCCAAGGTATCTATGCGTGCCCAAACCACAGGTACGCCAGAGGCTTTCCGGGCTGTGTGCTTGCTCGCCCACGGAGCGAACATTCACGCCGGCGCACATCTGCGTCGTGCTATCTACACACAATGGCTCATGCGTAAGTACGGCGGCAGCTAACTATTCGGTCAAGTGGACCGCTGCGATGGGCCGCGGTAATCTGACACGCACTGTGGCAGCGGCCCCTTACCTCAAGCGTTAGGCGTCGCAAGGAACAAACGTTGCCGTACATGCGAAGCGTTTTGCTAGTGGTCGGAACCGCGTTCGGATTCGTTGTCAGCTTGTATGTGTTGGCGCTTGTGATCGGCTTTGCCTCGCCATGGCTCGCGCTACTTTTGATGTTTGATTTCATGGGCATCGCCAAGGTGGCTGAGCCGATCTTCGTTCTCTCAATGCCTGCGGCGCTGCGGAGCGTTCGACCTTGGGAGGGGCCGGCAAGCATCTATCGGCGGCTTGGTGTTCACCAGTTTGGCAGGCTTCTTCGCGAATCTCCGCTTCGCCACCTCAATGCCAGCGTCTACGCCTCTTCGGCCCCAAGGGAACTGCGTGCTCTGTATCGTCGAGTCGGTTCTGCCGAGGCCACACACTTCTGGGCAACGGTTCTGTTTACGCCATACATCGGTTTCCTCTACATCGATGGCAAGGCAAGCGTGGCATCTTTCTTCTTGCTCATTCAGGTGCTCTTCAATGTCTATCCTATTCTCCACCTGCGCTCCGTTCGCCAGCGTCTAGATGAGATCCTCACAAGGCAAAGCTGCCGGTCAAAACGCTCTCGCGCAACGGCCGCCGCCTAACCATTCGGTCAAGTGGACCGCTGAGGCGGTGCTGAGCTAACCTGACACTCACTGTGGCAGCGGCCACTTCCCTCAAGCGTTAGGTCCCAGATCAACTCATGTGGCAGTACGCAGTCAAGATTGTCGTCACGGTCGCACTTGTTATCGCCGTTTCTGAAATTGCGAAACGTAGTTCGGCTTGGGGCGCAGTTCTGGCATCTCTGCCGGTTACGTCATTGCTCGCTTTTGTCTGGCTCTACGCCGACACCGGTGACGCACAGGCAGTTGCCTCTCTGTCGCAAAGCATTTTTTGGCTCATCTTGGCCTCGACGCCTTTGTTCTTAATATTGCCGGGCGCAATCCGGCGGGGTGTTCCTTTCTGGCCCTCGCTAGCTCTCGCATGCTCAGTTACCGTCGTTGCATATCTTTTATTGGCTTGGTTGCTCGCTCGGTTCAACGACCGTGCATAGTCTGGCACCTGACTATTCGGTCAAGTGGACCGCTGCGGCGGTGCTGCGCTAACCTGACACGCACTGTGGCAGCGGCCACTTACCTCAGACGTTAGGTCGCTTCCTACCGATACGATGAATGACACCGCGAGCCTACTTCGCCGGGGGCTACTCCTCGAATACATTACCCTCGGATGGAACGTCGTCGGCACATTTATCGTCGTTGCTGCAGCCATCGCAGCTCACTCGGTGGCACTTGCTGGATTCGGGCTGGACTCATTGGTCGAGATTGGCGCTTCGACAGTCGTCATCTGGCATTTGAGCGGAACCCACAAGAGCCGAGAGCAGGTTGCGCTACGCTCGATATCAATCGCGTTCTTCACCCTTGCCGCCTACATCCTCGTCCAGTCCGCTCGCACCTTTTGGTTTGGTATTCACCCAAGCACATCGCAATCCGGCATCGCTTGGCTCGCACTTACATTCGTAGTCATGTTGGCATTGGCTGACAGCAAGCACATCACAGGGAAGCAGCTCAACAATCAAATCCTCATAACCGAGGCTAGGGTTACCCTCGTTGACGCTTATCTAGCCGGATCGGTGTTGCTTGGTCTCGTGCTCAACGCAACCTTCGGCTGGTGGTGGGCCGATCCTCTTGCGGGCTTTGCCATCGCCTTCTACGCCCTGTCAGAGGGTCGTCATGCGTGGGTTGAGGCAAGCGCGTCCTAACTATTCCGTCAAGTGGACCACTGCGGTGAGGCTGCTGTAACCTGACATGCACTGTGGCAGCGGCCACTCACCTCAGACGTTAGACCGCATGACATTCATGTTTGCACTAATAATAGGGGTCCTAGCGGCGACGTCCTCACCAAAGGATGCGTTCCCGAAGAACGCTCAAGGATTGCCGATCACACCGGGATCTGAACTGCAGACTTCGAATACCTGCGCTGCAGCTGGAGGAACGTGGCAACAAGTAGGTATCGTTGCCCAAGCATGTGCCATCCCAGCTCCAGACGCCGGCAAAAGCTGCACGGATTCCTCAGAGTGTGGCGGAGCCTGTCTACTAGAACTGAGTCTTAAGGTTCCCGCCGGGGCCAAGGTGAACGGTAAGTGTTCTTCACACTACAAAGTATGGGGCTGTAGGCAACTTGCTAGTCATGGTCTCGCGGGCCATGCTCTCTGCGTCGACTGACGACATGCGGCCTAACTATTCGGTCAAGTGGACCGCTGCGGTGGTGCTGCGCTAACCTGACACGCACAGTGGCAGCGGCCGCTCAGCTCAGTCGCTATGCCCCAACGATGCGCTCGCAGGTCAGTCGTATCCAAGTGGTGGAGACAATTGCATGACTCCAAATCCGATCCGCGAAGGATTCAATACGATCACACCTTATTTGTTGGTCGAGGGTGCTGCTCGACTACTCAGGTTTCTTCCTGAAGCATTTGCCGCTCAAGTAGTTGCTCATGAGACCCGGCCGGATGGAACGATCATGCATGCGGAAGTGCGGATCGGAAACTCCATGCTCATGATGGGAGAAGCCAGTGGCGACTTCGGGCCGATGCCTGCCTCAATCTATCTATATGTGACAGATTGTGACGCCGTCTATAAACGAGCACTGCAAGCCGGTGGAACTTCGGTCTTTTCAGTCATGGACTTACCCTCAGGCGAGCGATACGGCGGAGTACGGGATCCTTGCGGAAACATCTGGTGGATTGCAACCCACGTCGCTGATCTATCGCCGGAAGAGCAAGCTAAACGTTGGCGAGAGTTTCAGCAAGGTAGCTAGCGCTAGCTAGAGCTCGTCCGAGCTGCGGCATGACTATTCGGTCAAGTGGACCGTAGCGGAAGGTCGCGGTATCTTCATACGCATCGTGGCAGCGGCCACTTACCGCAGGCGTTAGCGCCAACAGGGAGCACTTCGCATGTCATGGATGCTGATAGCGGTTGTTCTATTCATCGCGCTCGCTGTTCTGGCCGCGCTCAAAAACAAACAAGGCCGCGCCGGCACCATTGGCTTCCCCTACCAAGCGGCCAAAGCACTGTTCTCTCCCGCAGAGCGCTCTTTTCTTGGCGTATTCGATCAAGCCGTAGGTCCTGAGTACCGTGTCTTTGGCAAGGTTCGTGTCGCTGACGTTGCCACTGTCAAAACTGGCTTGAGCAATTCAGCGCGCCAAAGCGCGCTGAATCGTGTTTCGGCAAAGCACTTCGATTTCGTCGTATGTCGCGCTAACGACCTCGCCGTCTTATGCGTCGTCGAGCTCAATGACAAGTCTCATTCAAGTCAACGCGCACAAGCTCGCGACGATTTTTTGGCCCACGTCTGTCAAACCATCAAGCTTCCTTTGCTCACCGTCCTCGCCAAGCAGTCGTACTCACCGCAAGAGCTTCGGGCTCAATTTTTGGCTGCAATAGGCCGTGACCTCTCACCTGGGTAAGTTGGCGCTAACTATTCGGTCAAGTGGACCGCTGCGGCGGTCCTGCGCTAACCTGACACGCACTGTGGCAGCAGCTACCTGCCTAAAACGTTAGACCTCGTAAAGATATGGTCGAAATGAGCAACCTGAAAGCGAAGCTCATTGCAGAGATCAGAACGATTGCCGGAGTTGAAGACAAGCCCTCGCCCGTGTCGGGCGGGACAGCGCTGTTCTACAAGGGCGAATCGATTGCTCACTTCCATAGTGACAATGAGCTGGACATTCGGCTCACCAAGAAGAAAATAAAGATGCTCGGGCTTTCGCATCCAACGGGCTCGACTCATCATCCCAATCGCTCGCCAAACTCTGCCTGGATCGAGATCCGATTCTCCGAGCCTGCCGACATCCCGAAGGTTTGCCAGTTGCTGAGACTGGCAGTCGCTGAGTTCGCGTGAGGCCTGACCATTCGTTCAAGGAGACAGCTGCGGGGGCGCTGCGCTAACCTCACCGGCGTCGCTGCGGGCACTTCGCGCAGACGCGGCCATCCGCGAGGAAATCTCACTTGCTCAAACTGCTATTCATTCTATCGTTGCTTGCATCGCTTGGTGCGTGCTCAACCGGCGCTTCCGAGAACCCCATTCTGGCGTCTGTTGCATCTCGAATGGGCAAGGACTCGTCGGATCACCGGGGGACTATAAGAAGCGTGACCAATATATCTGCACTTTCCGTTCGGAAAGACGCAAAAGACCCTCGGTACTTTCTCAAGATGCAGCTCGAAGACAAGGACTGCATCCTCCTTCCCGTCGCCGCTGACGGGTTGATCACAGATGATCAGAAGGCTAGGTTCATGGGCAAGCGCATCGTGTATCGGTTTTCTCCAGAAGCGCTAAGGGATTGGCCTTTTGCAGTATTCGATCTCCACCGAGACTGTCTACCCGCCTCCATGATAGAGATCGCGCTCCCGGCCAGCTAGACACTTCCATGCAGTCCGCGGCCCCTATTCGTTCAAGTACACTTCTGCTCGGCCCTGCTAGCTTGCCCTCGTGGCGGTCGCCACCCAACTCAGACATTTGGCGCGTTCCTCATGCCCGAGTCCGCATTCATCATCCGCGCTCCTGAGGCTGAGCGTTGTGTGGCTGAGCTGCGCGCGCGCTTCGATGCTTCGGTTCAACTCGGAGTTCCAGCGCACATCACGGTGCTAGTGCCTTTCATGTCGCCGGAGCGCATCACTAGCGCCGTCCTCGAACGTGTGCAGGCCGCGCTCAACGTCGTTCCTGGCGTTGACCGTGACAGCGGCCATGTTCCTCGGACGCAAAGGACTCGGAGAAGCTATGACTTTCGTGATCTCAGGCATGTTGCTCCTCGCCTCTGCCCCCGCAGAGTTGCCGTCCGCTTTCCAGGCTGCAGAAGCAATTTGGAAAGCCTCGAAAGACCTACCGGAATATCAAACCTACTCGTCAGAATTCATCAAATTCAACAATCAATTTCAACTCGACACACGCGACGGCTGCTATGCACTTGGCAAAGAAATAGTGGGACTGATGCTCGTGGTAACCAGCCGCGACAGCGGGCGATTTGCGGTCGTCGAACAAGTACTATCCGGTGTCGATAGCGAAAAGGCACGATGCTTCATGAAGTCGTACAAGGGCATTCGCCTACTGGCGCCGCCTTTCAATCCATTCGTACTCCAAATGACCATGGACTAGTTCCATTGCGATACTTTTCGGCACTCGAGCGGACTCGGCGACATTCTCCAGTGACAACTGCAAAGAAGCATACTTTCCCGCGCCGTAAGGCCCGCGCAACGGTTGATGCCAACGCGCGCCCGTCAGTAATGTGCTCCGATCAGGAGGCGTGGCGCTCCTGGCTGCACACGAACCACGCAACGTCTTCTGGCGTGTGGCTGCGAATCGCTAAAAGAGGCGCCGAGCCGAAATCGGTTTCATACCCGGAAGCCGTAGAAGCCGCCCTTTGCTTCGGGTGGATCGACGGCCAAAAGAAGAGCGACGACGACAGTTGCTGGCTGCAACGCTTCACGCCGAGATCGGAGAAGAGCCTCTGGTCCAAGATCAATCGCGAAAAAGCAATCGGGCTCATCGAGCGCAAGAAGATGCATGCCGCTGGGCTTCGCGAGGTCGAGCGCGCCAAGCGCGACGGTCGTTGGGAGGGAGCGTACGACTCCCCGAACGGCGCCACGGTTCCTGCAGACTTTCAGGCCCTACTCGACAAGAGACCCAAAGCGAAGGCCTTCTTCGCCACGCTCGATGGTCGGAACCGATACGCAGTGCTGTACCGGATTCAAACTGCCAAGAAGCCCGAGACTCGCGCAAAGCGCATCGAGCAGTTCGCGGAGATGCTCTCGCGCCACGAGAAGATCCACTCATGATTCACACCCTGCGCGTCGCCTCCTGCAGCCGCTTAACTCAACGGGTTGGACGGCGGCACGATCGCCAGCCGAGCTTTCGTCGCAGAGGCCATGGGTATTGCTCGTCATTTTTCGACGGAACTCGGCATCTCGGTGCTTTGCTGCACCACGTTTCTCGTTGCGATCATGCTGCCTGATTCCAAGCGCGGTCGAGCGATGCCGACAAGGCCCAACGGCGATCGACCTGGTGGACCGTCCCATTCTGCCGCGGTAATCTGATTCGCGCTGCGGCAGCAGCCACTGCTCTCGGACATCACGCAATTGATCAAGACCCTCGCGACGCGAATCGTTGCGCCGTTACTGGCTATCGTGGCCTTGTGGGGTCTCGTGACGTCGACGCTTTGGTATTGCGTCGAATTGCTTTTCGGCGCGCGGGTTGCTGACGGATTTTTTCCCTTCTTGAATGCCCATATCCTCGAGAGGCTTGTAGCGGGAACCTACGCGCCGTTGTCGGATCCGCCGTTTCTCATACGCGTGGGCCTGATTGCGGTCATGCCTTTCGGCGTTGTCACCTACCTTGCTGCTCGCAATGCTTCGCCAGCGCAAAGGTGGCTCTCGCTCGTCCCGACGTTCATCGCGCTCGCCATCCTTGGTTGCTTCCTGAGCTTCGCCTGGACCGACCATTACCCCAAGTCCGTTCGCGTCGGCGCCATCGCCGAGCTTTCTGCCTACCTGACTGCGTCGTGTATCGGCCTACTCATTGCGCCGCGGCGCGGCTCGCCTTCGCGCAGAGGCACTGAAGCAGTCCCATAGATGATTGCACCCCACCGCTACGACAACCGAGTGCGCGTCCACTCCGCGATCGTCAGGTTCGATCACATACGAATTCGATTACGCAGGAAACTCACTTGAGCGCTTTCCCGGCACGCACAAGACGAAGCACGCTCCTCTATGCAGGAGTCCTCGCTATTTTCTGTCTTGCCGGCTTTTTCTGGCTGAAGATGGAACACGTTCCGCAGGCAGCTATCGACGTTGCCAAGGCCTTCGTCTCCCTGTTGAACAGCGAACAGTTCTCCCAGGCATACGAGCTGACCAGCAAAGATGCCAGCATTGGACTCTCTTTCGGCGAGTTCGAAACTATCGTGCACCGCCAGGCCTGCAAAGGCGATCGCGTCATTGGCAGTTCGCCGTTTCAATCCAACGGGAATCGCCTGCGTAGGTGGTTGTCGGGCGTCGCGACCGAGCCGCCCGAAGCGCGCGTCGAATTCGAAGGTGCATGCCTGCTCGCCGTGACGGTCACTCACACGCGAGGGGATCGCTGGCTGGTGTCGCGGATCGCGAGCCATGCTGGCTGACCCGCAGTCTTGCTTCGTCGGATCACCTCGCGAACGCAGCACCGGTCTGGATCGCCACAGCGCATCACGATAATCTGAGGCGCCGTCGTCTCCGATCGTAGAACACCGCGATGTGCCATCGGTAACGATCGAATCGGTCTGCCACTCCGCGGGATTTCGCCCTAGAGGCCCTCAGGACTCGGAGATATCCAATGCTGATTGCCTTTGCTCTTGGCGCCGTATCGCAGCTCTCGCTGATCTTGAGTTCGCTACTGGTGTTCGTGGTCTCGGTACCCACGCGAGTGGTCGGTGCGCTCGCCGCGTTCGGCGCGGGCGCGCTGATCGCCGCGATTGCGCGCGACCTTCTGCCGGAGGCCAACGCGCTGCCTCTCCTGCAGGCATCCATTTGGGCGATGCTCGGTGCCGGCGCTTTTACGGTGGGGGAACACTACGTCGAGAAGAAGTTCGGGTCCGGTGGCGCCGCCGGCGCACTCGGCATCGTGGTTGGTGCGGTAGTCGATGGCGTTCCCGAAACGATCATCTTTGGCATCCAGCTGGCGAGCGGCGAGCCTGTCAGTTTCGCGTTCATCGCCGCCGTCTTCGTATCGAACATTCCGCAGGCCATCGCGCCCTCAGCCGAGCTCGCCGCGGCAGGCTGGAGCCGGCGGCGGGTCGCCGTGCTATGGGGCTGGGTCGCACTTGTCTGCGGCATCGCTTCGGTCTTGGGCTACGGCGCTGCGTCTCTCGTGCCGAAAGTCGAGGGGGCGAGGATGGCCGCGTTCGCCGCCGGCGGCGTGCTTGCGATGCTTTCCAACTCGCTCATCCCGTTCGCTCATGAACGTTCCAAGGGCGCCGGGCTATGGACCGTCGTCGGCTTCTGCGCATCGTTCGCGATGGGTTGAGCATGCGACCGCAGATGCACCAACTCGGTCACCCACCACTCGCTCGAGTAGACCGTCTCGATGCACCACGGTAACCTGACTCGACATTGTGGCCGAGACCACTTCCCGAGCATTCGATGGCGTCCTTCGTGCGGCCCTTGTTGCATCTGCTGAGCCTCGTTCTCGCGCTACCCGGCATCGCGCTCGCCGCGGCCTTCCTGATTTTCGGCAAGGCCATCGCCGCGCATTCATTGCTCGGATTCCTGGGCGTCCTACTCGACGTATTCGTCTGGCTTCTTCCGTGGGGGCTGCTCGCGTGTGTCGTCGTACTCCTCGCGCTCGTGGTCGGCGGATTCAGCACGCGCGTCCGCTGGCTCGCGAGCTCGTGCGTGGCGGCTCTTGCCGTCGCGAGCAGCATTGTCTTGCTCGCCCTCACGACGACGCACGACAACTTCTCGCCCGATCAACTGCCGTTTTTCGCGCCGGCGCTCGTCTCGGCTACGATCGGTGTCTGGATTGCCATACGTGAATGGCCACACCGCAGCCTCGGTCACGATCGGGCGTGACCATCGATCGCATGGACGCACAACGGGATGCAGGCCTGCGCTTGTTTGTATTCGACCACCCTTCGGTGAACGCATGAACATACTGTTGTGGGTTTTGCAGGTCCTGGGCGCGCTGCTGTACTTGTCTTCGGGAGTCATGAAAGCCTTCATGCTCGAAAAGATCAGCAGCGATGTCCCGTCGTTCGGCGCGCTGCCACGGAACGTGTGGAGGACGCTCGGTCTCATCGAGATCACGTGCGCTCTCGGGCTTGTCGCACCAGCAGTGCTCCATCGGTGGCCATATCTCTGCGTCGCCGCCGCCGCGCTACTGGCGATCGAGAGCCTGGTGTTCATCTGGGTACACGTCAGGTATCGCGAGGCGACGCCGCTGATCATGAGCGGCGCTCTCGGCCTGCTCATGGCGTTTGTTGCGTACGGCCGCTGGCTGCTTGTTCCTTTCGCGTGATGCTTCGACTATCGCATTTCGCAGCCCGACGTTCGGCACGGGTGCGATCGTTGCCCCTCGGGCAGCGAGCATATGATGAACGGCGCGCACTTTTCGCATTGGGTTCCAGGTGCGTCCTGTAGCCGCAATTGCGACAGGCGAGACGGTCGGTTTGGAATGCTCCGGCATTGAAGTGGGCCGCGCGACGGCCGTATCCTCGGCCCCACAATTGCGCGCAGCTTGGCTTGCATGCAGCTCGGCACAATTGCAGGCTCGATTGCAGGCGTTGTGATGTCGTTGTGGTCGTCCTTCTCGTTCGGGAGTTCTGATGAGCAAGCCATTCGTGAACCTTGCCGATGTCGAGTTCACCGATATCGAAGAGAACGGCTACTACACGTCGCGGCGCGCGCAATTCAGCGCGGATATCGGCGCCCGCAAGCTCGGCTACAACCTCACGGTCCTTCCGCCCGGCAAAGCCCAGTGCCCGTTTCATTCCCATCGCGGCGAGGAGGAGATGTTCCTTATCCTCGACGGCGAAGGCGAACTCCGCTTCGGACAACAGCGCTACCCGATCCGCAAGCATGACGTCATCGCCTGCCCGACAGGCGGACCCGAAGTCGCACACCAGATAGTCAATACAGGCAAGACAGACATGCGCTACCTGGCCTTGTCGAATCTCGTCGATATCGAAGCCTGCGAGTATCCCGACTCCAACAAAGTCATCATTTGCGCAAACGAGCCCAATACGCCGCAACTTCGCAGGATGTTCCGGGCCGAGACGGATGTCGACTACTACGACCGCGAGAGCACGGAACCTCCGCCGTGCGATCCCTGACCACCCGCAAAGTTACGCCGACGCAAGATCGTGGCACTGCCGAATCCGCCGCGGCGACGGAGAAGCCGCTGCTCGACTCGGCGCGGCATCGTGGGACCGTTGCCACTTTCCGCAAATGCTGGTCTATTGTCTGAATGATCGATCCAGACGAACCTGCAGCGCTACCGCCGTTGCACAGACTCTGCCTTGGGGTCGTCGGCATTGTCCTTCTCGCTTCAGCCGGCTCCGCCATTCAAAGCGGCGAAATCAAGGCAGGACGATCGACGCCGGCCGTACATCGCGATACGGATCCTGCAGCATTTTGGCTCGTCGTTGGCCTGGAGACTCTCCTGAGTCTCGGCGCGGCATTTGTCGCGCTCAGCGGGAAGAATACTCTTGGGAAATAGGAAACCTTCGTTCCCGTCCAGTGCTGCGGGGAAGGGCGTCGGCCTGCGCGGGCGCAAGCGCTTACACCTCAATCGTGGGCCTCGATCGTGAAATATCTCCCGGTAGCAGTCGTTCTGCTGTGCATCGTCCTGCTATGCCTCGTCGCGGACCCTCCGCGTTCGATCAGTGAACGCGCCGCCCGTGGGAAAACGGAAGATGTGCAGAAGGACGATCCCGTCATGCTGCTGGCCATGAACAAGGCGCGCGCCTCTCTCGGGCAATTCATCGAGAAGGTAAAGAAGCCCGATGTCGACACCGATGGCTACGCGGTCAAGGTTGGCATTCCCGCGGGCCGCGTCACCGAATATTTCTGGGTGAATGAGTTGGCCATTGCCGGCGACAAGTTCAGCGGCAAGCTCAACAACGAACCTCGTTACACAACGTTGGTGAAGTCCGGACAGCTCTACACCTTCGATCGCGCACAAATCGTCGACTGGACCTACATGGATGTCAAAGCGCACAAGATGTACGGTAACTTCACGGCCTGTGCGATCCTCGCGAACGAGCCGCGTGCCGCAGTCGAGGAATTCAGGCAGCGCTACGGCCTCGATTGTTCGTGAGATACACCATTTCCGTCGGTTGAGGCGACCATGCGATCCGTTCCATGATGGCGCGTGGCTGCGACGCCCGTCCCGCCATCAACCTTCACACCGAGGCTCCCAGGGGATGTCTCCGCACGAGCGAGGAGTCATGGCGATGAGCAAGTGGATGTTGTCGATGTTCCTCTTCGTCCTTGCCGCAGCACCTGCCGCTGCCGCTGACGTACGACTCGACCCCTACCGCCATCCGGAGAATCAGAAGATGCGCGAATTCTATCTGATGTTTCTGGATGGCGTGAAAAGCGGCCTCATGGCCTACAACGCACGCGTGCATGCGCATGGCGGCGAGCAGGCGTTCTGCATGCCTGACGACCTCTTGCTGACGACCGAGAGAGCCGAGGAAATCATGCTGCAGAAGGCCGACAAGGTGTCCGCGAAGGGCGACACGCCCATCTCCATACTGCTACTCGCGGGCCTGCGAGACACCTTCCCGTGCGACAAGGCGAAAGATCGGAAGTAGCAGCGTAGCGCGCCCTTTCGAACCAATACGAGCCACCGTACGCGCCGCTCCCAAGGCCGCTGGTCGACCGTTGTCTGCCAGCGCTGTCGATTTCGCGCTGCGATGATCGTCGCCTGTTCTGCGGGCGGCTACTTTGCCAGGCGTCAAACATGCGCGCGCGCAGCAGTCATCCCATCGAGGGCGAAATCACCATGAAACTCCTGCTCACTTCCGCGGGTATCAAGAACGCGAGCATCCACACGGCCCTCGTCAAACTGATGGGGAAACCGGTCGCCGAAGCCCGGGCGCTGTGCATCCCGACGGCCGGCTACGGCTACCCGAGTGGCAATCGTGCCGAAAACGCCTGGCGATTCATCAGCGGCGTCGAGGCGCGGTGCCCCATGACGGAACTAGGATGGAAGTCGATCGGCGTGCTCGAACTCACCGCGCTGCCCAGCATCGGCCCCCACCACTGGATTCCCTGGGTGCGCGCGGCGGACGTACTGCTCGTCAACGGCGGCGACACGCCGTATCTCTGCCACTGGATGCGCCAGTCCGGGCTCGCGGCGCTGCTGCCGACATTGGACGACATTGTCTGGGTGGGACTCAGCGCGGGCAGCATGGTAATGACGCCGCGCATCGGCGAGGAATTCATCGAAACGAGACCGCCGATTACCGGCGACGACGCCGCTCTCGGCCTCGTCAACTTCTCGATCTTCCCGCACCTCGACCACCCCGACATGCCCGAAAACTCGCTGGCCGCGGCGGAACGGTGGGCAAGGAGCATCGGCATTCCGGCGTATGCGATCGACGATCAAACCGCGATCTCGGTGGCGGGCGGCGTCGTCGAGGTGATTTCGGAAGGACACTGGAAACATCTCGCTCCGTAGCCACCTAGCGAAGGCTGTTCGGTCGCTCGCTCGTCGCACGGCCCGACATGCGCTGCCGCACACGACGCTTGCGCTAAGATGCATTCGGCATCAGCCTGGTCGCGGATCGGGCAGCGGGTTCCCGACGAGGCGCAGCTCAATGACCGCAAAGCTTGTCTATCGCATCGTGGCCATCGTTCTCGTGCTGTTCACGGCTGGCCATACGTTCGGTTTTCTTTCATTCCGACCGCCGACCGCGGAAGGCATCGCGGTCTATGCCGCAATGGACAAGGTCCGCTTCGCCATCGACGGCGGCAGCTATTCGTACGGCGGCTTCTACAAAGGCTTCGGCCTCATGGTCAGCGCGTACATGGTGTTTTCCGTGTTTCTCGCCTGGCATCTCGGCAATGCGTCCGCGCAGCGCGCGCAGTCTGTCACTGCGCTTGCCTGGGCGTTCGCAGCGCTGCAGGTCGCCTGCTGCATTCTCGGCTGCCTGTATTTCTTCCTCGTACCGATCGTGTTTTCGTGCGTGGTCGCCGCGGGCTCGATCCTGGCGGCTTGGCTGCTGCGCAGAAGCGGCGGGTAACGTGGCGTTGCGGCAACCTCCGCTCGCAGGATCTTCAGTCGTGACGTTGCGCGGATGCCGAGCGGCGGCGTAACCTGTTCGTCTTGACGCGTTGTCAGCGTCCACTCGGAATACCCTGGCAACCGTCTCACACGGAGAGTGGATTGCACGCGAAATCTCGAGTTCGATTTGTGGCTCTGGCACTCGTACTGCTATCGACGGGCGGCTGCCTTCCCCCTGCCGCGTGGACGGCCGGCGGCTACACGACCGACGAGACGCGCAGCAGCGAGGCTGCTGGCGTCGTCGGCCAATGTTTTCGGCTGCGCTACGATGCGGACGTGCAGTTCGGTTCGCGACGGATCGACGTCAAGCATGTCGGCGCGGTCGATATCGCCGGCCGCGTGTACTTCGTGACTCCGCCACGCCCCCCGTCGGCAGGTCAACCCAGGCTGCCGAAGGGCACGAGAATCGGCGTGGAAAGAGTGCTGCTCTGGCGCAATGTCGAAACGAGCTTCCGCACGCCTTACATCCGCCTGGACGAAGGGTTGGTCGATGCGAAAGACCTGTTCCGCGACACCGGCGAAGGCGAAGGCCCACGCCGACTGACCTATGTCGACCGCCTTATCGCGCCTTGCGCCGCGAACGAACAGGCGCATTGACCAGGCTAACGACAACTCGAACTTCGCGACCGTGGTGCAAACATCAATGGCGCCGTGCCGAGTTCACCGCGGCGCGCCACATGTCTGGGAGAGAGAACCATGAAGTTCTTCGCGTACTTTCTCGCGCTTGTCCTGCCCGCGGCGCTGCATGCCGCGAGCCCATCGGGCGAACATCTCGCGTACACGGTCGGCTGCGTCAATTGTCACCATCAAACCGACAAGCACATCATCAACGCACCGCCGCTGATGGTCGTCAGGACCTATTCGCCCGCGGAATTCCGTCGGCTCATGAAAACGGGTGTGACGAAGGCGGGGCGCGACATGGCAGCACAAGGCAGCGTCATGGGTTTTGTCGCGAAGGAACAGTTCGCCTATCTCACCGATGCCGAAGTGTCTGCACTCTACGCCTACTTCACGAAGGAATGGACGGCGCAGAAGGGTCTCGATGAGGAGAAAAAGATTCCGATCTACTTCAAACAAGCGCAAGGCGGCGAGCCCAAGCCGTAACGACACGATACGTGCTCACCACCCTTCCCTTCGCCGTGACATCGACCGTCACCCCAGCGCACGTCGTCCGGAGCTCATCATGAATTGGGAACAAGTCGGCGCCATCGGACAGGTCGCCTCCGCCGTGGGCCTCGTGCCGACGCTGTTCTATCTCGCGCTGCAGCTTCGCGAGCAGAACCGGGCCAATCGCCGTGCGTCGCTCGACATGCTCAGCACGCAATGGACCGAACTCGTGCGAACCATGAACGAGAGCCCCGATTTCGGCGCCATCTATCTGCGCGGCATCGAGAAATTCGACGCGCTCGACCCGCTATCGCGCCTGCGATTCGGCGCGTATCTGCTGCGCGTGTTCCGCTATTGGGACGGCATCCACTTCCACTACCTCGACAACGCGATGCCGAAGCAGTACTGGCACGCGATCCGGCGCCAGATGCAGGACATCGTGGTTTATCCGGGTGTGCAGGCGTGGTGGGCGACACGCAGCCATTGGTATACGGAAGAATTCAACGGCCTCGTTGCGAGCATGATCAACGAGGCACCGAAAGCGCACGCGTACACCGGCTATGTGTTGCCCGCTGCACCGACCGCACCGGAAGGCGTCGCGTGATCTCGCCGTTTCTTTTTCGGCGAGCCGCCGCATCGATCGAACATTGCTCTTGCGCTAAGATGTGATCGCCCACGGCGCGATGCCATTCACAGTCCGAACCTGACGCCCAGCCGGAACCGGAACATGACCTACGCCGACGCTTGCATTCTGGTTTCGTGCCTTCTGCCCGTCTGCTGTGCGGCCATCGCGAAATCGAAAGGCTTCGGCAAACCTCGTCGCGCGGGCGGTTTCGACAACCACAATCCACGCGTGTGGCTGTCGAACCTCCAGGGTTGGCAGGCTCGCGCCAATTCCGCGCAGCAGAACAGTTTCGAGGCGCTGCCGATCTTCATCGCGGGCGTGCTGATCGCCCAACAGCTGCACGCGCCACAGACCCGCGTCGATTGCTTGGCGGTGCTGTTCGTCGTGGCGCGGCTCGGCTACATCGGCGCCTACCTGGCGGACATGGCGGCGCTGCGTTCCACCTTGTGGACGATCGGCATCGGCGCCTGCGTCGCGTTGTTCTTCGTGGGCTGAGCACGAGTTCATATCAGCACCGTTCCATCGATGCCGAGATCTATCGCTCCCGCACGATTGGCAGCACTCCATGACAGACAAGCCGACTCCCGAAGACATCGAACTCTGGCAACGGCGTTTTGCCTCGCGCGCCAACAATCGGGCGTGGACGCTTGCGGAAGCGATCGAGCGTTCGCCCGAGCAGGACCAAGAGATGCTGCAGGCCGCGAATGCGGCGATGTACCTGTGGCGAAGCATCGGCACGCCACGCAATCACGCGCACGCCGCGCAGCTGCTCGCGCATGTGTATGCGCTGCTCGGTCAGCCGAAGCCTGCCGCGCAATACCTGGGCGAGTCGTGGCCGTATTTCATGCAGGATGACCGCGCGCCGACCGAACTTGCGTTCGCTCATGCCGTCGCCGCCAACGTCGCCTGCGCCGCGGGCGATGCGCGACAACACGCGGAACACTACGCCCATGCAAAGGCACTGATGGCGCGGTTCGAGAATGCGCAAGACCGCGAAGCCCTCGCCGCCACAATGCGCGTCATCCCGGAGCCGGGCAGCTAGGACGGGAACGCGCCTGGACCGAAGACTAGGCAGCGCGTCGAGCGCTGCCTTGCCTCGAGCGTGCTTTGCCGCTCTTCACGAACGCGTTTTCGACGAGATTCCGATGCGACTGTGGACGATTCATCCGAGCTACCTAGATGCCAAGGGCCTCGTGGCGTTGTGGCGCGAAGCGCTGCTCGCGCGCGCCGTCTTGCGCGGAGAAACCGTCGGCTACCGGCACCATCCGCAGCTCGAGCGCTTTCGAGAGCACTCCGCGCCGCGCAGCGCGATCAACGCCTATCTCGCCGCGGTGCTCGACGAATCGCGTTCGCGCGGATACGCCTTCGATGCGAGCAAGGTCAAACCGATGCGCCGTGGCGACCGCATCGAACTCGCGGCGACGACCGGCCAGGTTTCACACGAATGGACCCACCTGCTCGCCAAACTCGAGGTGCGCAGTCCCGAGCTGTTCGTGCGCCTGCGCGGTGTCGAGGCGCCGAAGGCACATCCGCTGTTTCGCGTCACGCCTGGGGCGCGATCCGCCTGGGAAAAGTCCTAGCGATGGAAAGCCATGTCCCGCCTGTCCCGCGACGGCACTCTCGTTCGTCGTTGCGATAGGGCCCTGTGGCGCGCTCGGCGAGGCGGTTCTTCGGCGAAGTGCACGCGACGGACATCGAACGGTAGCCTTTGGAGGTAAAGTAGTCGCATGAAACTCGAATTTCCCACCGCGCAAGAGTATTCGGCGGAGTCCGCGCGGCATCCTCCGCTTGCGATCGTCGACGTTCGAGCGGAACAGGCCGCCGTAACCGAGCCCTACCGCAATCAGGTGCTCGTCGACGTCAACAGTCACTGCATGCGCCTGTCGGTTTTCGATGGCGAGTACCGCTGGCATCATCATCCCGATTCCGACGAGTTGTTTCTCGTCGCCGCAGGCACGCTGCAAATCGATCTCGCTGACGGCGAACGCCTGCAGCTCGGCGAATGGCAAAGCGCGGTCATCCCGGCAGGCGTGGTGCATCGGACGCGAGCGATCGAGCGCACCGTCATCGTCACGTTCGAGAAGGCCCGCGCCCAAACCGTGTTCGTCGACGCGGCTGCATAGCGATTTTGGTCCGCGGCAGGCGACGTCCGCGATCTCCCCGACATTCAAACCACCGAACAATCCCAAAAGAAATTCACGGAGGTTCCATGAAGCGAGTCACTGGCATCGGCGGCATTTTCTTCAAGGCCAAGGACGCACCCGCCCTGCAGGCCTGGTACAAGCGTCATCTCGGCATTGATGTTCAGGCCTGGGGTGGCACGGCATTCACGTGGGCCGACGACGAGGGCAAGCCGGTCGCAGGCACTACGGTGTGGTCGATCGGCTCGGCGCAAAAGGAGCCGCAGTTTGCCCCGGGCACCGCGAATTTCATGATCAACTACCGCGTCGAGGACCTTCACGCCGTCGTCCGGGCATTGCGCGAAGAAGGCTGCAACGTGCTCGAGAAGATCGACGAGTCCGAGTACGGAAAGCTTGCGTGGGTCATCGATCCCGAGGGCAACAAGATTGAGCTCTGGCAGCCGCCTGAGGGGCAGTGATCGCAGCTTCAGCCTCAGTGCCGGGCTCGCGTTCCGTGCGAGTCCCGCATTCTGCAGGGCGTCGGCGCCGCCATCGAGTGGACCCGCGCAGCGCAGCGCGCTAACCTCGGAATCTGGTTGGGCGGCGACCGGTTCCTCGAGGCTTCACTCATGGCATGGTGCAGGCTGATCTTCGTTCTGCTCGCAGCGTCTTCCGTTCTCTGTGCGAGCGCAGCGGATCGTTCGCCGGAGCAATCGCTGCGCGCGAAATTCCCTCACGGCATCCCTTGGAAGGTCGAGTTCCTCGGCGCCGACGGCAAGAGTCTCGGCACGGTCGACATGTTGATCACATCGGAACCCGGCGCCTCCTGCCTCGGTGACATGAGAGACGGTGTGCGCGTGACGTTCAGTCGAAAACAGTCTCTTTCTTCGACGCTGCATGTCGCGGACTACGGCGTCGCGCGCTTGACGGGCGACAAGATCAAGATCGACCTCACGGGCGGCATCTGCGACGCCTACCTTCTGATGAGCGGCAGCATCGCTGCGGACGGTTCGTCGAACGGAGACATCTACACGTTCGGCATGCGCGGCGGCCACGACGTGGCGACATATCGGGCGACGGTCGAGTAAGCAGTTGATCCAGGAAACATCTCGAGGACGAAAACATGGCGGCAAGAAATACGATATGCCTTTGGTACGATGGCGGCGCCGAGGAAGCGGCGCGCTTCTATGCGCAGACTTTTCCAGACTCGTCCGTCGGCGCAGTACATCGCGCACCCGGTGACTTCCCGTCGGGAAAGAAAGGCGATGTGCTGACCGTCGAGTTCACGGTGCTCGGCATCCCCTGCCTCGGCCTCAACGGGGGACCTGCCTTCAGGCACAACGAGGCGTTCTCGTTCCAGATCGCGACACTCGACCAGGCCGAAACAGACCGTTACTGGAACACAATCGTCGGCAACGGCGGCCACGAGAGCGCCTGTGGCTGGTGCAAGGACAAATGGGGTCTCTCCTGGCAGATCACGCCCATCGCCCTGTCGAGGGCGATCGCTGATCCGGATCCCGCAGCCGCCAAGCGTGCCTTCGACGCGATGATGCAGATGACGAAGATCGATATCGCGACGATCGAAGCGGCGCGGCGCGGGTGACGGGCGCGCCTTCGTCGTGCACGCCACGCTGATGAGCCCGGTCCTGCGCTTTTCAGGTTCGGTCAGGCGCGAACCCGCCATCGAAGCGTGGATGCACGCACATCCGCCCGAGCTCGCAGAGATCGCTCGGCACTGGTTCGATGTCGCGCGAGCGTGCGGCGACGACGTGCGCGAGCTGCTGCACGACGGTCATCCGACGGCCTGCATCGGCGATGCCGCGTTCGCCTATGTCAACGCGTTTCGCGATCATGTGAATGTCGGCTTCTTCCGCGGCGCTGAGCTGGTCGATGCGACGGGCCTGCTCGAAGGCACGGGCCGGTTCATGCGCCACGTCAAGCTTTGGCCCGGGCGCGAGCATGATGAAGCGGCACTGCGACGGCTCGTCCAACTCGCCTACCTCGACATGAAGCGCCGCCTCGTCGTGTGAGTAGCCACAATGAAAAAGCCACTGAAGCGCGCATCGCGGGATTCCTCGCGAAGTATTCGCCGGCGATAGAGACCCAGCTGCGCGACGCACGCGCCCGATTGCGCGACCTGTTTCCACGCGGCTTCGAACTGGTCTTCGACAACTACAACGCGCTCGTCTTCGGCTTCTCTGCAACGGAACGCATGCCCGATGCGTTCGTTTCCGTGGCCGGATATCCGAAATGGGTCACCCTCTTCTTTCTGGATGGCGCGAGTCTGCGCGATCCGAAAGGCCTGCTCGTCGGCAGTGGCAAGCAGGTCAGAAGCATCCGGCTGAGCGAACCCGCCGATCTCGATGCGCCCGCTATCCGCGCGCTCATTGCGCAAGCAATCGTGCCGCACGCATCCGCACTGCGGGACGCGCCTGCACTCGCTACGATCATCAAGACTGAGGTCGCGAAGCAGCGTCCGCGCCGCGCTTTGCCCGCCGCGTCGAGCGTTGCGGCTGTGGCGAAACGACCCGCGGCGAAGACGCGCTCGACCACCAGGCAAGCACGCACACGGAAGTGAAAGCGCCGCGAAGGTGTTGTTGGGCGGCTCTTGTTGTTCGACAACATGCAACAACCGCGCTGGACCCCAATCGACCATCCCGGTATCGTCAGGCGACGCAGCGGCCACGCTGCTTCACCCATAGGACCCAATGCGAAGAATCGAGCCGACGATTGGCGACACGCGCCTCTCCTTTGACGAGGAGGCGGCGAAACGACGACGCATCAAGGCGAGTGAATTGCGCAAGCGGAGTTCGGCGCTCGACCTGCTGGGCACACTCGCACTTTGCCTCCTGCCCCTGGCGATCTGTGTATTCACCGCCGTCCACGCGGGACTCGTTCCCGAGCAGCTGCAGCTCGGTACGCCGCAGCTTTACGAGCGCCTGTCCATTCTGGGCGGATTGTTCGTCGTCGTCGCGGCGCAGGTAATCGGCTGCATCGTGCTCTTCAGTCGGAGTTTCGTCCGTGGCGGCCTTGCGTTGTTGCTGCCCGGCTACATCTTCTTCGCGCTGGGTCGAGAAGGTTTGTATCGTCCCGTGATTGGTGCATGGTGCATCGGTCTGCTCGCGATCATTGCGGGTACCGTGATGCTGACCTAGCGCGAATCACGGATCGAAAGAGCCGACGACGACCTGCATCCACGCCCGATGACTCGAGTGAGACGTAGATGAAGAGACACGCCACGACTCATCTGCCGCGATACTTGCTCGCGCTGCTTGCGCTCTACTGCGCAGCGAGCCTCATCCACTTCGCGCACAACGCGGAATTCGTCTCGGCGTACCCGAATCTCCCTGCGTCGCTCACGCGCACGAAGGTCTATCTCGCGTGGCTCGCCATTACCGCGGTAGGCGCCACGGGCATCGTTGCCTTCAGACTCGGTCTGCGTCTGCCCGGTCTGCTCTTGATCGCGGCCTACGCCGCCCTCGGTTTCGCCGGACTCGATCACTACTGGGTCGCGGCCATGTCGGCGCATACCTTCGCGATGAACGCGACCATCTGGTTCGAGGTGACAGCCGCGGGTGTCCTGTTCGTGACCACGATCGCGCTGCTGCTGCGATCCACTGCGACGAAGCCGGCGTAGCGCAGCGCTGCTGCATGCGGTTGCGCCGACGCCCTCCCCCTCGCGGGTGAGCGGCCGATCACGGCTGACGTCTCGACAAGCGAGTTGGACGTGCACGATCGATCCGCATGTCTGAGTCGATCGAGCGTTCTGGTTCGTCCCTGTTCCGATATCCTGGCAACGGAGGCATTTTCGTGATCGCACGCATCTGGCATGGCAGAACGACGAAGGCGAATGCCGAGGCCTACCTCGCATTCCTGCGCGAACGGGCGTTGCCCGACTACCGCAGCACGAAGGGCAACTGCGCCGCTTTCGTCCTCGCTCGCAGCGAGGGCGAGGTCGAGCACTTCATCACCCTCACGCACTGGGAATCGCTGGCGGCGATCGAAGCCTTCGCGGGCGCGGACATCTCGCGTGCGAAATACTATCCCGAAGACGCCGGTTTCCTGCTCGAGTTCGAACCGACGGTGCAGCACTTCGAAATGCATTCGTAGTCATGACTGGCGCGCTGGGCACGGCTGCCTCAGCAGACCACGATTCGCAGCTGCGCTATTCTGCAGGCGGATCGAGGCCCTCCGCGCCGAAACCGCGCGAATGCATTCGCTAGCACGCCGGATCGCGCCTCGCACAGCGCACTGCCAAGAATCGTCACGAAGAAGAGGGATGTCATGTCGAAAGTGCGCGTCCAGAGTTTTGCGATCTCGCTCGACGGCTACGGCGCCGGGCCGAACCAGAGTCTCGACCACCCGCTCGGCGTCGGCGGCCCCGACTTGATGGAATGGTTCTTCCATTCACGCTTCTGGTGCAGGATGCACGGACAGGAAGGCGGCGAGGAAGGCATCGACAACTCGATCGCAGAACAGGGTTTCGCGGGAATCGGCGCATGGATTCTCGGTCGCAACATGTTCGGCCCAGTCCGCGGACCGTGGCCGGACGACAGCTGGAAAGGTTGGTGGGGCGACGAGCCGCCGTATCACACGCCGGTTTTCGTGCTGACGCATCACGCGCGCCCGACGCTGCGCATGGCGGGTGGCACAGAGTTTCATTTCGTGACGGGTGGAACCGAGGCGGCACTCGCGCTGGCCAAGGAGGCCGCGCGCGGTCGGGACGTCCGCATCGGCGGCGGCGTCGCGACGGTGCGCGAGTATTTGCGCGCCGGGCTGATCGATGAATTGCATCTTGCTGTCCGCCCGGTCCTGCTCGGCGCGGGCGAACATCTATGGCAAGGCATCGACCTGCGTGCGCTCGGGTACGAATGCACTCGCCAGGTCGCGGGCGAAAGAGCGACGCACGTGTTTCTGCACAAGCGCTTGTGATCAGTTGGGCCGCGCCGGGCGTGACGCCGACGACGCGCGGCATCACTCGCGACACGCACGTCAACGAGCGGCGGATGAGTTTTCGAACGGAGGAAACAGCGAATGGCGATCACCCGCATCAACCAGTTCGAAGCGAAGCCCGGCAGCGAAGCTGCCCTGCACGCCTTTCTCGGTGCCGTGATTGCGGTCGTCGAGAAGTGTGCCGGGTGCACCTCCTGCCGTCTGTTGCGCAGCATCGAGAACCCGGCCTGCCTCGCGATCATCGAAGATTGGGACAGCATCGACTCGCACAAGCAGGCGGCGCACGCGATTCCGCGTGAGAAGCTTGCGGAAGCCGCGACGTTGTTCGCCAAACCGCCGGCAGGCATGTACTACAGCACGTGAATCACATCCGAACGGCGAAGGCTGGGGCACGTCGTGTTCCTCGAGCATGCGTGCCAAGCGAAGCGGTAGCGCCGATCGGACTCGTCGCCGGACAGATCTTGAGACTTGGGAAGCGATTGCGCGACGTGACACCACCGCGATGACGAACCCACAGCAAGTGCCCGCCGATCCGAGGTAAGCCCATGCTTCTTCTGCGCGCCCTGTTCGCTTTCGCCGCACTGCCTGGCATGGTCGCCTTCGTCCTGCCGTGGTTACTCGTCGGCAACGCACCCGCGCGACATGGCTTCGTTGGGTTCGCGGGCGCCGTCACGTTCGGCGTTGGCGTCGTCGTGCTGCTCTGGTGCGTATGGGCGTTCTATGCGAACGGCAGAGGCACGCTCGCACCGTGGTCTCCGCCAAAGAGACTCGTCACGACAGGCCTCTATCGCTGGTCGCGCAATCCCATGTACGTCGGCGTGGTGTTGATTCTCGTCGGCTGGTCGTTGTCGTTCGCTTCGACTGCGCTCGCGCTCTACTCGCTCGCAATCGCACTCGCGTTCCAGCTTCGCGTGGTCTTCGGTGAGGAACCCTGGCTTGCGCGCACGCATGGCGATGCGTGGCAAGTCTACGCGCGCTCGGTGCCGCGCTGGATCGGACCGACGCGCGACACCGTCGATGCGCACCTCGCGCCCGTGTCGAGCGCAGTTCAGGCGGCTTGCCTCGCCGGTGGCTGCCACTGCGGCGCGCTGCGCGTCGGGTTCGAGACCGCCATCGAGATCGTCCGCTTCACGCCGCGCGCGTGCGACTGCTCGTTCTGTACGCGACATGCGGCGGCCTACGTCTCCGACCCCCATGGCAAGCTGTCGATAACCGCCACGACGGCCGGCGACGCGCTCGTCTACCGCCAGGGTTCGAACCAGGCGGCGTTCCTCATCTGTCGCCACTGCGGCGTGCTCGTCGGCGTCGTCTGCAGCGACGCAGGCCGCATGTTCGGCGCCGTCAACGTGCGATGTCTCGAGGCGACGGGATTCGCCGAGCCGGTCGCCGCTTCGCCGCAACAACTCGACGCCACCGCGAAGATCTCTCGCTGGTCGGCGCTCTGGGTGCCCGATACCCAGCTCATGAACATCGCGATTTCCTGACGTGAGTGTCCGCGCAAGGCTTCCTGTGCGCGCGCTTTCATGCGCACGACCCCACTGGGCACTTCCAGCATCAGCCTGAGATGCTCGCCGCCGCGAATGCCCCGGTCATACTGCGTTGACCACCCGGTCCCGATCGCACGACTCCACAGGAAAGCAAGAAGCAGGCTTCGGCTTTGGCTCGCGATGGTGATGTCTGCGTTCCGCTTTCTGGGTCTCCGTCAGTTGCGGCGGCCCGGAGCGCGATGCCCGAAGGGCCGGTGGGGCCCAACGGTCGGCGCGAGGGATCGCGCCGATTGCGCCGTAGGCACAGGGATGAGCCTCGGGCCCTTTGGGTCCTTCGGCGCAACACCGAGGAGGACCCGAAGGGCCCATAGGCCGGGCGCAAATGCCGGGGCGTGTTCTTTGGGTTACCTTTTTCACGAGCAAGAAGGGCAACTCGCTCGCCCGAGGGGCGGGTGACAGCTCTTCCAGTCCTCGCCCACAAGGCGAGTGAAAGCCTGTCCTCCGAGAGCAAAAGCGAGTCAAGCGTCGACCGCGGCGCTGCATTGACAAGGCCTCCGGGCCGCCCGGACAATGCGCTGTTTTACAAAGAGTACCGGCACTTGTCCCGAAAAATATGGCTTCGTCCGTTACTCGCGGTCATCCCGGCGCGCAATGAAGCGGCTACGGTCGCAGACGTCGTGCGCGGCGTGATCGACACGCTGGGTTGTGACGTCCTCGTCGTCAATGACGCCAGTACCGACGACTCCGCGACGCGCGCGCGCGCGGCCGGCGCAACAGTGATCGACCTGCCGCTCAACCTCGGCGCCTGGGGCGCAACGCAGGCCGGCATGCGCTTCGCCCAGCGCAATCATTACGACAAGGTGATCACTCTCGATGCGGATGGTCAGCACCAGCCGCGTACGCTGCCTCTGCTGCTCGAGGCCATGGATGCGTCGAAATGCGATGTCGTCATCGGCACGTATGCGCAGCGCCTGAGCGCCGCGAAGCGCTTCGCGTGGTGGTATTTCCGTCTGCTGACCGGCCTGCCGGTGCAGGACTTCACTTCCGGCTTGCGTGCATACGGCCGCCGCGCAGTGCGCACGCTCGCCTCGCGCGACGCGAGCCTGCTCGACTATCAGGACATGGGCGTGTTGATGCTGCTGTATGAGAAGGGATTCCAGCTGCGCGAAGTGCAGACCGTCATGTCGTCGCGCAGCGTCGGCAAGTCGCGCGTGTTCGCGTCCTGGTTCGTCGTTGCCCGCTACATGCTGCACACGACCGTGCTCTGCTTCGCGCGCGTGAGCGTGCGCAGGCGCATCCGCGCGCGCGTCGCCGCGGCCGAAGGATCGGCATGACCGTCCTCATCGTCTCTGCGGTGATCGGATTCGCCCTCGCGGGAACGATCCTCTATCTCGTTCGCCGCGACCACCTGCATGGCAGCTACGCGGTGTGGTGGCTTGCGGTCGCCGCGGTGACCATGCTGCTCGCGACATTTCCGCACATCATCGACTGGCTGGGCAGCACGCTCGGCATCGCCTACCCGCCGATACTTGCAATCGTGATCGGCATGGCCTTCACGCTGATTCGCATGTTGCAGATGGACATCGACCGGTCACGCCAGGAGCGCGCGCTGCGGCGTCTGACGCAGCGGCTCGCCATCCTCGACCAGGAACTCGGCGATGCGCGCGAGCAGATCGCAAAGTCGCAAGCGGGCGCCATCGAGCCCGATGCGACCGCCGCACGCCGGCAACTGCACGAAGTCGATCACTGATCGCTCGCTGCAGCGACGCACCGGCCCCTGATGCGCGTCCTCCACATCGGCAAGTTCTTCCCGCCACACGCAGGCGGCATCGAGCGCTCCAGCGCCGATCTCTGCGCGGCCCTGGCTGGTCGCGGCGTCCGCGTCGCAATGCTCGCGCATGCTTCCCCGGGCGACGGCACGAAACAGTTCAGCGTGGACGGCATCGAGGTGACGCTCGCCGCCTGTCACGGTCAATTGCTGTACGCGCCGATCAGCCCGTCGTTTCCGCTGCACCTCGCGCGCCTCATCGATCGCTTCGAGCCGGATCTGCTGCATCTGCACGTACCGAACGTGTCGGCGTTCTGGGCACTACTCTCGCCCACTGCGCGGCGCTTGCCCTGGGTCGTGCACTGGCATTCCGACATCCCTGTGGACGTCCGCCATGCCGGCGTGCGCGCCATGTATGCACTCTATCGGCCATGGGAACAGGCCTTGCTGCGCCGTGCCCGCGCAGTCATCGCAACTTCGCAGCCCTACCTCGACGCGAGCGCGGCGCTCGCGCCCTGGCGCGAGAAGGTACGGGTCGTTCCGCTCGGCATCCCTGAGGCCGATGCGCCGACCAGCGCTGCGCGGCAAAGTGACGGAAAAGGGGAAAACGCGGCGCATGCCGCCGCGGAAACCGATGCGCATTGGCCGACTGCGGGAATACGCGTCCTCGCTGTGGGCCGCCTGAGTTACTACAAGGGATTCGACGTGCTGCTGCGCGCGCTCGCGCAACTCTCCGATTTCAGCCTCCTGCTCGTCGGCAGCGGCGAATGCGAAGGCGCTCTACGTGCCCTCGCGCGCGAGCTAGGCGTGGACTCACGCGTGCGTTTCTCCGGCGCAATCGATGACGCGACGCTCGCCACGGCCTATGCACGCGCCCAGATCTTCTGCTTGCCCTCGATCGAACGCAGCGAGGCGTTCGGACTCGTGCTGCTCGAAGCAATGCGTGCCCGCCTGCCTCTCGTCGCCAGCGCGATTCCGGGTTCGGGCGTAGGCTACGTCGTCGCCGACGGCGAGACCGGTCTGCTCGTGCCGCCCGGCGATGCCGAAGCGCTCGCCGCCGCGCTGCGACGGCTCGGCACGGATGCCGGACTCGGCGAACGCTTTGCAGCCGCCGGTTACGCACGCTGGCAAGAAGAATTCACGCTGGATCGTTGCGCCCAGCGTGTGCTCGAGTTGTATCGATCGTTCTAGGTACGACCCGCGTCGCGCACGCCAGCACAAACGCGGCGCGACCGCAGACTACACGTCAAGCTGGATCGTTACTCGCTGCAAGTTCTCGAGTTGCATCGTTCGCTCTCGCGGGCAGAGCGGCGTCGCGGACGAGCAACGCGAGCAGGCTGCAGACCGCCGGCGCAAGCTGCAGCACGAGTCGGTTGATAGCGGTGAAACTCTGCGCCCAATCTGCCGCAGCCGTCGCGAGGAACAGAAACATCAGTGCGGAGAAACAGCCGAGCAGCAGCAAGGCGGGCAGACGCAGCCACTCGCGTGTTACGAGTTCGCGCCAGCGCCAGACGACGACCAACGGAACGATCCACCAGAACAGATTCCAGCTAGGCAGCGCGAAAAGCGCGTTCGCGACGCCGGTCAACGCGTCGCCATGCCAGGACAACTGCAGCAGCAGCGCAAACGGCCCCGCGTTCTCGACGAGCACTCCACCGTCCGCGCCGGTCCAGCCGAGCAGTGAGAAGAGAAAGCGCAACCCGCCGAGAAAGAGCACGGCCGTCGCGAGGAGCGCGAGCACGAACCCGCGCAGGCGCCAGCGTGGCGACAACGCGCCGAAGCCTATCGCGAGAAGTAGCGCCGCGCACCACACCCAGCCTTCGAGTTTGATGAAGGGGAGCATCGCCGCGCAGACGACAGCGAGGATGAGCTGCGGCCGTTCGCGCCCGTGCAGCCAGCGCACCCAGGCGAGGAAGGCCAGTCCGAAAAAAGCCGCGATCCACAGATCCGCGTAGCCGGCGAGCGCTGCATGCACGCTCAGCAACGGCAGCGATCCGAGCGCGTAGACGGCGAGCAGCGCGCGTGCATGGCCCAGACCGAGCGCGCGCCACTGGCCGAAGTGTGCGACCAGAATCGCGAGCCAGACCGCCAGCCACGGCATGTTGACAAGGGGTTCGACCCAACCGCCCGCCGCGCTCGCGAACCACACGTCGAGCCAGGCGAGCGCATCTGGATACACGAATGCGGAGAACGTGCGCAGCTCGCTTGGCGGTTGTGCGAGCCAGTCGCGAATCGATCCGAACGGAACGTAGTGACCGAGCAAGACCCAGGTTTTGGGCTTCACAGCCCAAGCCGCCCAGGCGTCCCACGGATACAGCGGACGCAACGCGATCTCACGCGCGAGCACGAGCGCGCGCAAGCCCAGCGAGGCGAGCAGCGCGATCAGCAAGGCTGATTGCCAGCGGCTGCGCCGCATACCTGCTGCGGTGGATGCTGGCGGATTCTCTGCGACAACCTCTGTGCGAGCCGTCGCGAGGCGCCTTCGGCGAGCGACGATGGTCGCCATTGCGATGGCCAGCGCGAGCAACCAGGGCATTCCGGCGCTCCACGCGTGCTGCGTGTCGTCGCGAGCGAGCAATGACGCAGCCAGCGCCGACAGCATCAGGCCGAACAACGTGCCGTAGCCGACCGCGATGCTGCGACGTCCAGGCGAAGGCACATCGAATGCCGCGAGATAAGCGCCGATGCCCGCGAGCAACGGCACGACCCAGGCGACGAGAGACGGCCAACTCACAGGCTCACCTCACGAGGACGATAGACGCGCAACTCGCCCTGTTCGGTCACGGGTGTCACCGCGAAGCTTGCCGTGCCCTTCGTCAGCGTTCCGCTATTGGCGTCGTATCGGCATTCGCAATCGACGACCGCGATGAGCGTACCTGCGCGCGCGACGGCTTCAGGCGAAATCGCCGCGACTTGCTCGAGCGGCACCGCGTCGATCGGCAGCATGAAGTAAATCATGCGCAGCAGCGTGAACGGCGAATCCGACAGCACGAGTACCCTTTTCGCCTCTTCCTTGGCCACGACGCGGGACATCGTGGCCGCGGCCGAGAACGTGCCCGGATCGGGTTGCAGCGCTTCGCGCTCGCTCCATGGCTTGCCCGAATAAATCTTTTCGATCGTTGCGTGCTTGCCACCGAGCTCGGCGAGCCAATTCGCATCGAGCAGCACCCAGGCAGCGAGTGCAGTCGCGAGTGCAGCCTTCGCGAAGTATCGCCGCGACAAGGGAAGGATCAGCCATCCCGCGAACACCGACATGACGCACCCGGCGCCGAGCGTTGCGACGAGCGATGAAGTCGGCACGGTTCCGATTTGCGCGCCGAGCGTATTGATCGAACGCTGTGACCACGGCCGGTACCCGGTCCAGTCGTTGCGCAGCCGTGGCAGAAGCTGACTCCAGGACGGCGCCTGCAGCGTGACTGCGTCGATGTGGAACGGTTCGAACGCGACAGTGCTCGGCGGCACGAGCTGGCTCGTGGGGTATTCGGCGAATCCGATCTCGCGAATCTCGCCTTGCCAGTCGGGCACCGTGGCGAGATCGATCGCGACCTCGCCGTCGCGCGGCGAGGGCAACGAGACCGTCTTCACGTCATCCACGTCGTCGGTACGACGGAACACCAGGGCCAGCTCGAGCGTGTTGGGGAATCCGCTCATCCGGTAGCGCAGGATGCGCAATTGCTCGGCACGCGCGCGACCGAGACTCGCGGTCTGCAACGCGGTGCCGTCATCGCCGAGCTTGCTGACGACAAGCCCCTCGGTGTCCTGATCACCACTACCCGAGCGGACGAGGAAGTCCCGCCCGGACATCGCCAACTGCCTACCCGACGAAATCGGCGCTTTCCAGGGAATGCCCGCGGCATGCCCGAGCAGGCCGAGCCAGATTGCGAGGAGTACTGCCGCGAAAACGATGCGGCGGATCATGCGGCAAACGTGGCACGCAGGGAACGCAGTTCGTCCGCGCTGAACCCGGCGGAGAATCGCGCCGCTTCGTTGAACGGCGCCTTGATCATGCCACCTGCGTGCGCCGAAACGAGACGAGTGAAGGTCTGCTCAGGGTCGACCTCCGCGCGCGCGCAGCACCAGGCGAACCAACGCGAGCCCGCCGCGACATGCGCTACTTCCTCGCGCAGGATCACCTCGAGAATTTCCGCGGTCGCGATGTCTCCGACCTGACGCAGTCGCATGATCATCGCGGGCGTGACGTCGAGACCGCGTGCCTCGAGGACGCGCGGCACGAGCGCCATCCGCTCCAGACACGACGTAGCCGTCTTTACGGCCATCTCCCAGAGACCATCGTGAGCATCGAAATCGCCGTAGGCGTGACCGAGCTCTCCGAGGCGCGCTCGCAACAAGCGGAAGTGACGCGCTTCGTCGACCGCTACCGCGATCCAATCGCGATAATACTCGAGCGGCATTTCGCGAAACCGGTAGACGGCGTCCCAAGCGAGATTGACCGCGTTGAACTCGATATGCGCCACCGCGTGCACGAGTGCGGCGCGACCCAGCTGCGTGCCGAGGCCGCGCTGCGGGAGCGAACGCGGACTGACGAGCAGAGGCCGCGAAGGTCGTCCGGGTACGCCAATCGGATCCGCCGGAGCGCCTGACATCGGAACGCAGACGCTGGCGGCGAATGCTGCGGCCGTGGCATCGGTGAGCGCGAGCTTCTCGTCTACTCCGATGCAGTCGAGACAACGGCCCGCGGCGAGGAATAGATTGCGCTGTTCCAACTTCACAGCTCCATGCTCGATCGCGCGATCCGATCGCATGCCGATGCGAGCCGTCCTGACTCGTTCGCGCGATCTGACCAATGACTCCCCTTGTGCGAATTACACCACAGAACTTCGTTCAGGGACGTGAAATTTTCGCGTGCGGCCTGGGGCGGAACAAGCGACCCGCCGCTGCCGCGGCGCTCCACTACCGCGATCAGGCGCTACGGCGCGCCTTGGCCGCATCCGAGCGTGAAAATTCGAGGTCGCGCAGGTAGTTCGACTCGATGCCCGTCACGTATTCGCCCGAGAAGCACGAGGTGTCGAAGTGGCGCAGCTCATCGTTGCCGTCCGCCACGGCCGCGACGAGGTCGTCGAGATCCTGGTAGACGAGCCAGTCGGCGCCGATGAAATGCTGGACTTCTTCCTCGGTGCGGCCGTGCGCGACGAGTTCCGCCGCCGCGGGCATGTCGATACCGTAGACGTTCGGAAAGCGCACCGGCGGCGCCGCCGAGGCGAAATACACCTGGCGCGCGCCTGCGTCGCGCGCCATCTGAATGATCTGCTTCGAGGTCGTGCCGCGGACGATCGAGTCGTCGACGAGCAGCACGTTCTTCTTGCGGAACTCGAGCTGCACCGGATTGAGCTTGCGTCGCACCGATTTCACGCGCTCGCTCTGGCCCGGCATGATGAAGGTGCGGCCGATGTAGCGGTTCTTCACGAAGCCCTCGCGCATCGGCACGCCGAGCGCCTGCGCAAGCGAGCTCGCCGCCGTGCGCGCGGTATCGGGAATCGGGATGACGGCGTCGATGTGGTGATCGGGTCGCAGACGACGGATCTTCTCGGCGAGACGCTCGCCCATGCGCAGGCGCGCCTTGTACACGGACACGTCTTCCATCATCGAATCGGGCCGAGCAAGGTAGACGTATTCGAAAATGCACGGCGCGTGCAGGTGGCTGTCCGCGCATTGCCGACTGAACAGGTGGCCGTCCTCGCTCAACAGCACGGCCTCGCCCGGCGCGACGTCGCGCAGCAGGCGGAAACCGAGGATGTCGAGCGCGACCGACTCCGACGCCACCATGTACTCGCGGCCGTCGGCGGTGTCGCGTTCGCCGAGCACGAGCGGGCGGATGCCGTACGGATCGCGGAACGCGACGACGCCGTAGCCGAGCACGAGCGCAACGACCGCATAGCCGCCGCGCGCACGTGCGTGCACGCCCGCGACGGCCTTGAAGATGTGGTCCGGCGTCAGCGCGTGGCGTTCCTGGATCTGCAACTCGTGCGCGAACACGTTGAGCAGCACTTCGGAATCGGATTCGGTGTTGATGTGGCGCCGATCCTCCTCGTACATCTGCTTGCGCAGGACGTCGGTGTTGATCAGGTTGCCGTTGTGGCCGAGCGCGATGCCGTAGGGCGAGTTCACGTAGAACGGTTGCGCCTCGGCGCTGCTCTCGGAACCGGCCGTCGGGTAGCGGCAATGGCCGATACCGATGCGACCGCGCAGCTTGAGCATGTGTTCGCGGTCGAAGACGTCGCTGACGAGACCTGCGGCCTTGTGCAGGCGCAGCTTCTCGTTGTCGATCGTGGCGATGCCGGCGGCGTCCTGACCGCGGTGCTGCAGGACGGTCAAGCCGTCATAGAGCGCCGGCGCGACTTCCGACCTGCCGACGATGCCGATGATTCCACACATTGACTTAGGGCTCGTGCGAAGAAAAAACCGTTCGTCGACCGAAAAACGTCGTCTCCGGGGCGCGAAGCGGCGCCATGATACTTCTTCGAAGTTGCAACGGCACGAGAAGTTTTTCGACGATCGAGAGGAAGACAGCGAAAAGCGTGCCATCACGCCGTTTGTTTGACGGGCATGGAGCACCCAGCGGACGTCTCAAACGCTCAAATGGCGCCGCGCCGGGCCGGCTTCAACCCGCATCGACGGGGGATCGCGTACGCGGACGTTCAGGCGGTCAGCGTCTTGCCTGCATCGCCCTTGGGCGGCCCGGGCTGCGGCTTCGGGGGCGTAGCCGGCACGGGCTGTGCGGGAACCGGTTGCGCGGGAGCCGGTAGCGTCGGGCCGGGCGCGCCGGGTAACCCGGGCTTTGGCGGCAGCTGCGCGCCTGGCAGCGCGGGCAGCAGCCCGCGCAGGTCGAGGTGCTGGGTGACCTCGGGCGGCATGTGCGCTGACGCCCACTGCGCAGCCTGCTGGAAGCCCGGCAGCAGCTGCGACTGATGCCACCACGGCTCTCGCGGGAACGGGGTGAATCCGAGCAGCAGGACGATCAAGGTCACGAGGACGACCCCGCGCGCGAGGCCGAAGAGCATGCCGAACATGCGGTCGGTGCCGGTGAGCCCGCTGCCGGCGATGAGCTTGCGCATGAGGAAGCCGACGATCGCCCCCGCCAGCAGCACCGCGACGAAGCAGAGGATGTAGCCGAGCAGCAGGCGCGCGGCTGGCAGATCGATCGATCTGAACGCCTCGCCCACCGGCGGCCCAAAGCGCCAGGCGACCCACAGCGCAACGGCCCAACAAGCGAGCGCGAGCACCTCGCCGATGAGGCCGCGCCACAGGCCCATCAGAATCGACAGGCCGAGGATGCCGGCGATGGCGTAGTCGACCCAGTTCATGAACGTCGGGACCCGCGATTCGGGGCTCGGGACTCGAGCAAATCCAAGGCGTGCGCACCGTCCTGCACGTGCTGCACCGATTGCCGCACATCGATCTCAGAGCAGTCTTTCGCGGTTCGCGCATGCCACGTCGCGCGCAGCGCACTACTGCCCAGCAGACCGCGGATCGAAGTGCTCGACTTCGAATCCGGCAGCCGGTGTCCCGCCCCCCCCGCTGCAAACGCCGAGCTCGGAACGCCAAGTCCCGAAATCGAGTCCCGAGTCCCGAGTCCCGAGTCCCGAGTCATGGCTGCGTCGTGATCATCCCGGTGACCTGGAACTTCTGCTTGATGTTCGCGAGCGCGGTGTCGGCACCGACGCGGTCGGCATACGGTCCCGCGCGAACTTTCCACATCGTCTGTTCGGGGCTGCCGCCCTTCTCGATGAACGCCGCGACGCCACCATTGCGCAGGCGGTCGCGCAGCTTGTTCGCTTCCTCTTCGGATTTGAAGGCGCCGACCTGCACGGCGTAACCCCCCGCGTGATTGGCCGGCACGGTCGGCGCCGGCGCGTCGCCCTTCTCGCCTTTCGCGGACTCCGCCTTGTTTGCGTCCGCCTTTGCGGCCTCCGCCTTCGTGTCTGTCTTTGCGGATTCGCTCTTCGCCGCGCCGGCTTTCGTGGCACCGGACTTTTCCGACTCGTTCTTCGTGGTTGCCTCGTTCTTGGCTGGCTCTGCCTTGGCAGTTTCCTTCGCGCGATCGCCGAGATCGACGACGCTGCTCGGCACCTTGTCCTCGGCCTGTTTGATCTTGAGACGCACGCCTTCTGCCGCCGCGCGATCGGCATACGGCCCGACGCGGACGCGCAGCGCCGCCTTGCCCTGATATTCCGTTGGCTCGGTGAACGCCGGATAGCCGAGCTTCTTCACCTTCGCGACCAGCGCAGCTGCTCCGCCGGCGTCGGCGTAGATGCCGAGGCTCACGACGAAGCGCCCTTCGTTGTCGGCCGCGGGTGCCGGCGGCGGCACGGGTGTGGGCGGCGCCGCGGGCTTGCTCGTGCTCGGCGCAGACGCCGTGGCCGGCTTCGACGAAGCAGACGATGGCGCCTGATCAGGCGCTTCAAAACTCGATGGGGCGCCGGTGGTGACCGTCGTCACCTTGTTCGGATCCGCGGGTGCCGGCGTAGCCGGTTTTGGCGTAGGGCTGTTTTTCGTCGCCGTGTCGACGCTGAGATTACGCGTCTCGAAATTGCGCTCGGGCGCCGGCGGGATGCTGAGACTTAGCGTCGTGCTGTCCTGCTTCGGCGGCGAACTCGAGAAGAACATCGGCACGAAGATGATCGCGAGCGCGATCAGGACAGCGGCACCCAACAAACGTTGCTTCAAAGCAGAATCCATGACTGTCTCCGGCGTTGCCTTTCATTATAGCCATCTGCGTGTGCGATCCGGCGGATCGCACACGGCTCGTCCGGGCGACGCGTCGGCATCGGCTTCGGCGCGCCGGCAAAAGTACGATTGTGAACACGCGCTTCGGTTTGCTAGGCTGCGCTTGCGAGCGCGCGACGGGGTTCGCTGCGCGCAGTACACACCGGGGGAATATCCATGTCTTTGCCGAAAGCGGGACGCGTCGCCGCGTCAGCACTGCTTGTCCTGTTCGTTTGCGCGAACGCCGTCGCCGACAACGTGGTCGCCGACGATCAGATCGTGCAGGGATCTCTCTGCGTCGGCCTCGATTGCGTGGACGGCGAAAGCTTCGGTTTCGACACGCTGCGGCTCAAAGAGAACAACCTGCAGATCCATTTCGACGATACGAGCACCTCGGCAGGCTTCCCGAACAACCAGTGGCGCATCGTCGCGAACGATCACAACAGCGGCGGCGCCAACTATCTGGCATTCGTCGATGCGGGGAGCGACGGCACGGGCACGACCCAACCATTTCGCGTCGATGCGGGTGCGCCGAGCAACAGCCTGTATGTCGCTGCCAACGGAAAGATCGGACTGCACACCTCGACGCCGATCCTCGATCTGCACCTGCTGACCAGCAATACCCCGGCGATTCGCCTCGATCAGAGCAATGCGGGCGGCTTCGCCGCGCAGACCTGGGATATCGGCGCCAACGAAGCGAACTTCTTCGTGCGCGACATCACCGGCGGCAGCCGCCTGCCGTTCCGCATCCGTCCGGGCGCGCCGACGAGCAGCATCGATATCGCGGCGAACGGCAATGTCGGCATGGGCACCGCGTCGCCGACGACATCGCTGCACGTCTTCCGCAACGACGGCAGCGCGCAGGTGCGCATCGAGGAAGCGAGCGCGAGCGCGCAGACACGCACGCTGCTCGACCTGCACAACAACGGCGGCGCGACGTTGCGTTTCACCAATGCCCCGTCGAGCGGGTGGGACGTGACCGGCGACACGGCGCTGACCGTCCGCACCCAGGCGAATACCGGCACGCCGCAGATGACGCTCGCCGCCAACGGCAATCTCTCGATCACGGGCACGCTCTCGACCGGATCGAGCCGCACGCTCAAGACCGCGATCATTCCGGTCGACGCCAACATGCTGCTCGAGAAGCTGATGTCGATGACGATCTACAGCTGGCGCTACAAGACCAGCCCGGCGCAGGAAGCGCACGTCGGCCCGATGGCCGAGGACTTCCATGCGACGTTCAACCTCGGCGCCGATCCGAAGGCACTCGCGCCCGGCGACGTCGCCGGCGTGACGCTCGGCGCGGTACAGGCGCTCGCGCAGAAGGTCGAGCAGCGCGAAAAGGACATCTCCGACGTGCGCGCGCGCATCGCCGCCATCGAGGCACGCCTCGCGGAACGCGACCATAAAGCCCACTGAGGAGGCGGTCATGAACCATTGGCTCACTATCGCCTCGCGTGCGTCGCTGCTCGCGGTGCTCGCCGTCGGGCTGCTCCGCGCCCAGACGCCGGATCCCGCGATCGCTTTCGCGATCGATGCCGATGCGATCTCGTGGCAACCCGCCGCCGCGCACGGCACCGTGCTGCTGCGCATTGCCGACGCCAAAGGCGGCATCGTCGAGCGCACGTTCGACGGCGCACAGGCGCTGCGCTTCGATCTCGCGCAACAGAAGCTGCAGGACGGCAGCTACCGTTACGAATTGTTTCTCGCACCGCCGAGCCCCCTCGTCACGCGCGGCGACACGGCCGTCGCGAAGCCCGTTCCGGGCCAGCGCATGAGCGGCGTCTTCAGCGTCAGCGCGGGCCATTTCGTGCTGCCCGCGATCGAGCCGACGGCCTCGCATCAAACCGCGGGCGTCCAGGCCGGCGCACGCGCGCTGGCGGGCGGCGCGTCGATCCAGGATCTCGTCAGCGCCGGCAACAGCGAATTCCAGGGCTCCCTGTGCGTCGGCCTCGACTGCGTCAACAACGAAAACTTCGGTTTCGACACGCTGCGACTCAAGGAGAACAATACGCGGCTCTCGTTCGCCGACACGTCGAACGTCGCGGGCGATCCCGCGACGAGCTGGGAAATCGTCGCCAACGATTCCGCATCGGGCGGCGCGAACTATCTCGGCATCGGCGAAGGCCAGGGCAATCCGCCACCGGCGATGCCGTTCAGCGTCATTGCTGGTGCGCCGGGCGATACGCTGCACGTCGCCGGCAACGGCAACGTCGGCATTCGCATGCCAGCCGCCGCAAGCCCACTGCATATACTGTCGAAGGACACGCCCGCAATCCGCCAGGACCAGTCCAATGCGGGCGGGTTCACCGCGCAGATCTGGGACGTGGCGGGCAACGAAGCCAACTTCTTCGTGCGCGACGTGACCGGCGGCAGTCGCCTGCCCTTCCGCATCCGGCCCGGCGCGCCCGAGAGCACAATCGACATCGCCGGCAACGGTAACGTGGGCGTCGCGACGCCGCGGCCGCGCGCACCGCTGCATCTGTTCCGCGTCGACGGCACGACGCACGTACTGATCGAGGAAACGGACGGCATCGCGGGCACGCGCACCCTCGCGGAGCTCGCGAACAACGGTCCCGTGTCGGCGCGGCTCGCGTACTCCGATACCGCCGGCTGGACCGCGACCGCGGACGCGGCGTTCCGCTTCGCCAACAGCGGCGGCGCAACGGCGCTGTCGCTCGACGCCGCCGGCAACCTCACGGTGCCCGGCACGCTGAGCCAGGGATCGAGCTGGTTGCTGAAGCACGACATCTCGGCGTTGAACGTCGACGTCATTCTCGAACGCCTGCGCAACCTGCCCGTGTACACCTGGCAGTACCTCGCCGACGCCGCCGACACGCGGCACGCCGGACCGATGGCCGAGGACGTGCACGGCGAGTTCGGTCTCGGCGAGAGTCCGCGCACGCTCGCGCCGGGCGACGTTGCGGGACTCGCGGCCGCCGCGACGCAGTCGCTCGCGCGCGAGCTCGAAGCGAAGGACGCCGAGCTCGACAAGCTGATGCGCAAGCTCGAGACGCTCGAACGCCGGCTCGACGCGGAGGATGCGCCATGACCTCGGCCATGACCTCGACCGTGACTTCTGCCAAGCTCTCACGCTTTTACCTGCGCGTTGCCGCCGCCGCGACCGCGTTGTGCATCGGCGGCGCGGCATTCGCGCTGATCACGGTCACGCCGTCGCCGATTCCGTCGCCAGCCACGGGCGTCGCTTACAACGTCGCGCTCAGCGGCGCGGGTGGCGACGCGCCGTACACGTTCATCGCGACCAACGGCCATCTGCCGGCGGGCATCGCCCTGTCGCCGGACGGCGCGCTCGCGGGCACGGCGACGTCCGCCGCGGGTTTCAACTACACCGTCGTCGCCGCCGATGCGGAAGGCCGCGAGACGGACGTCACCGCGGCCGCAGGCGCCACGGTCGCCGCGAGCCTCGCCAGTTCCATTGCCTCGAGCGTGTTCGGGCAATCGGTTGCGTTCACGGCGACCGTGACCGGCGCGAGCCCCGCCGGCTCCGTGCAATTCTGCGCGGACGGCAACCCCGCGGACGCGACGTTCTGCGCGAGCGGCACGCTGCTGTGCGGCGCAGGCGCTACGTTGAATGGCGTGACGGCGGGTTCGTCGGTCGCGACGTGCCCGGTGACGAGCCTCGACGTGGGCTCGCACAACATCGTCGCCCACTACGCGGGCGACGCGAACAATTCGCCGCCGCCGGTCACCAACACGAAGGCCCTGCTCGTCAACAAGGCCGCGACGCTGCTGACGCTGACCGCCCCTTCGGGAGTGCCGATCGGACAGACCGTCGGCGTGAGCGTGGGCGTCGCCGCGGTCGCGCCGGGTGCGGGCACCCCGAGCGGCAGCGTGACGATCAGCGACGGCAGCGCCGCGTGCGTCGTCGTCCTCCCGCTCACTGCGTGCACGCTGACGCCGACGTCGCCCGGCAGCAAGACTCTGACGGCCACCTACGGCGGCGATGCGCATTTCACCGCGAGCAACGCCAGCGCTGCGCTGACGATCGGGTTGCTCGCGGCGAATGTCGTCGTTACGAGTTCCGCCAATCCGTCGACCATCGGTCAGTCCGTGACGCTCACCGCGACGGTCACGCAGCAGGCGGCCCCGGCAGCGGGCAACGCCAAGGCGTTGATCGCGGCGACGCCGACCGGCACTGTCACCTTCACCAGCGGCGCCGCGCCGTTGGGAACGGCCGTGCTCAACGCGAGCGGACAGGCCTCCGTGACGACGCCTGCGCTGCTCGCGGGCGCGCATCCGATCACGGCCGCCTATTCGGGCGACGCGACGACGGCCGCGGCGACGGGAACACTCGTGCAGCAGGTCGATGGCGGACCCGTGCCGACGCCGGCGGGTTCCGGTGAAGGGCTCGTCCTGCTCACGCTCGCGCTGACCGTATTGGCGGCGTTCGGCACGCGGCGAAGGCTGTCGGGCCGGCGACGATAAGTCGCGCTAGGCGCTGAGTTCGGGTCGGTTCACCCAGGCCAGCGCCGCGGCGGCGACGAAAAAGGAACCGAACGCGACGACACGGTCCCCTGCCGCGGCGTTCGCGACCGCGACAGCAAGCGCCTGGCGGATATCCGCGTGCTCGAGGACTTCCGACGTGGCAACTTTGGTGGCGACCGACGCGGCGAGCACCGGCGCTGCAAGGCCACGCGGCGTGTCCGCATCGAGCCCACCGACGAACCAGCACGACGCCTGCGCCGCGAGCGGTGCGACGATGCCGGCAACATCCTTGTCGGCGAGCGCGCCAAACACGAACAGGTTGCGGCCGCGCGGCGGATGCGACACGAGCCAGCGCGCGAGCACTTCCGCAGCCTGCGGATTGTGTGCGACATCGACGATCAGGTCGACGTCGCCGCGCAGGGCGAAACGCTGCAGCCGCGCCGCGACGTGCGCGCTGCGGATTCCTGCGGCGAACGCGTCGGCGGTAACCGCGACGCGATCGCGCAGCGCGCGCAGCGCCGCGATGGCCGCCGCGGCGTTCGCGCGTTGCACTGGGGCGGCGAGCGTCGGCACCGGCAGGTCGAGACTCTCTGCGCCGAAAGCGAGCGTCCATCCACGGTCCGAGCCGGCGATCGAATCCACGATGCGATAGTCGCGGCCGGCGACGATCGCATGCGCACCGACGCGTTCGGCGGTTTCGAGCAGCACCGCCGGCGCGTTCGCGTCGCCGATGATGGCGGGACGCAACGGGCGAAATATGCCGGCCTTCTCGCGCGCGATCGCCTCACGACTGTCGCCGAGCCAGTCCTGGTGATCGAGGTCGATCGTCGTCACGATGGCCGCGTCGGCGTCGATGATGTTGACCGCATCGAGGCGTCCACCGAGGCCGACCTCGAGCAATGCGACATCGAGATCGCTCTGGGCGAAAATCCATAGCGCGGCGAGCGTGCCGAACTCGAAGTAGGTCAGCGGCACGACTGCGCTCGGGTCTGCGCAACGTGCACGCTCGATGCGCTCGAACGCATCAATCAGCGCCGCATCGTCAACATCGCGGGTGGCGACACGGATGCGCTCGTTGTAGCGCAACAGGTGCGGCGAGGTGTAACAGCCCACGCGTTTGCCGGCGGCGATCAGCATCGCCTCGAGGAACGCGACGGTCGAACCTTTGCCGTTCGTGCCGCCGATCGTGATGACGACTCGTGCGCACGCCGGCGCGCCCATGCGCCGCCAGATTTCACCGACGCGCGCGAGGCCGAGATCGACCCCGAGCGCATGCGCGCGCTGCTGATAGTCCAGCCATTGATCCAATGTTTGCGGAGGGGTGTCGGCTGCGCTCATGCGCGCGCATGGTGACGGTAGAGCGACAGCGCTGCAATGGTCCCGTGCGCGCGAGTACAACAACGCGACGACCCGGGGGCGCGACACGACACTGTGAACGACGCCGTCAACCTTGATCTTCGCACGCGAACGACCGTCGGCAATCGACCGCACGAAGGCAACGTCCTTCTGCATCGGTCTCGGCATCTCTCCGCGGGGAATCTCGCTGTCAGCAGCGGCGCAAGCCCGGGCCTGCGCTGTCGGAGTGGCGTCCTCGCGCCGCGGTCGCATCGCATGACCCCGCCGCTTGCCTTGGTGGGATGGACAACGTGTTGCGGGCGCGGCGTAGGCGACGGCCCACGCTGCAGCCGTTTGCAAAATGCGGCGGTCTCTGGCGTCATGCGCGCATGGCTGCGATGTCCTTCACCGCGACTCTCGACAGGGCGCTCGCCGCGCTCGCGCCCGGGCCTGTTGCGGTCGCCTGCAGCGGTGGCGCGGACTCCAGTGCGTTGCTGCATGCGCTTGCGACGAATGCGCAAGCACGCGCGCGCGGTCTGCGCGTGCTCCATGTCGACCACGGCCTGCACGCGGACAGCGCGCGCTGGGCCGTGCATTGCGCCACGCTCGCGGCGTCGCTCGACGTGCCGATCGACGTGTGCGTCGTCGCCGTCGATCGCCAGCGCGGCACCGGGCTCGAGGAAGCCGCCCGCAGCGCGCGTATGACGGCATTCGCAGCGGCGCTGCGACCCGGCGAATTCCTCGCGCTCGCGCAACATCGCGACGACCAGGCCGAGACCGTGCTGCTCAAGCTTCTGCGCGGCGCCGGGCCCGAGGGCCTCGGTGGCATGCGCACGCTACGCGCCTGCGGCGATGGCTGGCTATGGCGGCCGCTGCTCGATCTGCAGAGGTCGACATTGCAGGATTACGCGCGCGACCACGGCCTGACCTGGATCGAAGACCCGAGCAACGCGCAGACGCATCTCGACCGCAACTTCCTGCGTGCCGAGATCCTGCCGCGACTGCGCGATCGCTGGCCGGAAGTCGAGAAGCCGCTCGCGCACTCCGCGCAATGGCTGCGCGCGGCGGCGGATTTCATCGACGCCGAGGCGCGCAAGGCACTTGCCCGCTTGCAGGGGCTGGATGCTGCGACGCTCGCCTGGCACGGCTGGCTCGCGCTCGACGACGCACTACGTGACCCCGTTCTGCGGCTGTGGCTGCGCGACCTGGGCCTCGACGAACCGAGTCATCTCCATGTCGCCGAGGTCGAAAAGCAGCTGCGCGGAGCCGGCGCCGACAGGTTACCGTGCGTCGCCTTCGCGAAGACCGAACTGCGCCGCTATCGTGACCTGCTCTACGCGATGCAGCCCGTCTCCTCGGCACCGGCGCAGTGGCAGGCGCAGTGGCGCGGCGAGCCGCTCGCGCTGCCCGCAGGCGGAACGCTCTCCACACAACCTCAGACGTGGCTTCCGGCATCGCTGCGCATCTCTCTTCGCGCAGGCGGTGAGCGCATCAAGCCGTCGGGCGGCACGCACACGCGCGAGCTGCGGCTGCTGCTACAGGAGGCCGGGGTGCCGCCCTGGCAACGCGATCACATTCCGCTCGTCTGGCACGACGCTGACCTGCTCGCCGTGGGCGATCTCGTGCTCAGCGACGCAGGTGCGGCGTTCTGCGACGAACACGCGCTGCGCTTCGCGTGGGAGCCTGCCTCGCCGATCGGGGACGCAACGTCGTCAGCGAGCCACCGCGATCGGTAACCTTGGTTACCCTCGAAGACCGACGCGGACCTGGTACCGATCCGCGCCGACGGTGCCCCATCGCTGGCATGGCATGGACGTCTGGACGGCTTCCCCCGGTCCAAAGGCGCGCGGCGTCATCGGGGCAATTGATTCCTGAACATGATTGCGCTAGCTTGCGCGCATGCCGCAAGCCGCCGTGGAATCCAACCAGATCGCCGAATTCGAAAGCTCGCTCGACGAGCTCGAAAAACTCGTCGCCCGGATGGAACATGGCGAACTGAGCCTCGACGATTCGCTGAAGTCGTTCGAGCGCGGCATCTCGCTGTACCGCAATTGCCAGAATGCGCTCGAACAGGCACAACTGCGCGTGAAGCTGCTCTACGATCCTGCGTCGCCCGATGAGGCCGACGACTTCGATCCGCAGACGCCCTGACGACACCCGATTGAAGAAACCCGATCGCGCCGCTCTCGTGGGCCTTCCGTGATGTCTACTGGCCCGCTCGCCGATGCCACGCCCGCCGCACTCGTCGCCTGGAGTGAACGCGCCGATGCCGCGCTCGCGCGCGCGTTGCCCGCCGAGGACCAACCGCCTTTCGATCTGCACAAGGCGATGCGCTACGCGGTGCTCGGCGGCGGCAAGCGCCTGCGCCCGGTGCTCGTCTACGCGGTCGGCACAGCACTCGGGGCAAAACCCGAGCGACTCGATTCCGCCGCCGCCGCCGTCGAGATCATCCACGCCTACTCGCTCGTGCACGACGATCTGCCGGCGATGGACGATGACGCGCTGCGTCGCGGCCGGCCCACCTGCCACGTCGCGTTCGGCGAAGCGATGGCGATCCTCGCCGGCGACGCGCTTCAGGCGCTCGCGTTCGAGGTGCTCGCAGGCGATGCCGTGCTCGATGCGTCGCCGGCGCTGCACGTCGAAATGCTGCGGACGCTCGCCGCTGCCTGCGGCGCGCACGGCATGGCCGGCGGCCAGGCCTTCGATCTCGCCGCGGTCGGCAAGACGCTGTCGCCGCAAGAACTCGAACGCATGCACGTGTACAAGACCGGCGCGCTGATACGTGCATCGACACGCCTCGGCGCGCTCGCGGCCGGTTGCTCGGACGGGCAGACGCTCGACGCGCTCGATCGTTATGGCCACGCGATCGGCCTCGCTTTCCAGATCCGCGACGACATTCTCGACATCGAAGGCGACAGCGCGACGATAGGCAAGACCGCGGGCAAGGACGTCGCCGACAACAAACCCACCTATCCCGCCACCCTCGGCATGGCCGGAGCCAGCAGCCAACTCGACGAATTCACCACAGCGGCGCTCAATGCAGTCGCGCCGCTCGGAGAGAACTTCGAACCGCTCGCAGAAATCGCGCGCTTCGTCGCGACGCGGCGTTCCTGACTCGCAGATCGCCGCAGCGCGCGCCTGTTCCGCGCGCGCTGACGAATGAGCAAGCTCAACTGCAGCGCCACTGTTGCGCGCGGCTTCCGACCGAGAGAAAGCCGGTACAGGCGAGCGCCCATTGCAGACGTATAGGGGGTTCGATCAAAACGGAACCGCGCCTCTGACGGCGCGGTTCCTGCGGCGGTGGCGACTGGCCGTCGTCACTTTACCGTCGCACGCTCGCGACGCGCTGCGCTTGCTGCTATTTGACCAGGCGAATCGAGAACGGATAGCGGTACGCGACGCCTTCGTTGGCCTTGATCGCGGCGATGATCGTGAAGACGAGCCAGCCGATGCCGACGACGATGCCGGCCGGGATCGCAATCAAGAGACCGATGCCAATGGTCAGGATCGAGAAAACGAGCAGCGCGACGCCGACGATCGCCAGCGTGATATTGAAATTCAGTGCTTCCTTGCCCTGATCGTTGACAAACGGCATCGTGTCCTTCTTGATCAGCCAGATGACCAGCGGGCCCAGGAAGCAGCCCCAGCCGAACAGATGCCCGGTCAGCACGCCACCCAATAGGGCGGAAAGGTGCGCGAACATCGCCCACTGCCTTTCCTCCGCACTCGCCGTGCCCGTCGGAGCCGGCGGCGGCGTCAGCACGTCATTCGGGGGAACGCTCATTGCACTCTCCTTCGGTGGATGTTGGAGTTAGTGTTGCCCGAACGCAGCTTGCGGACAAGCGTCGAACGTCACTCTTGAATGCGAACGGCGCGCCTCAATTTGCCGGCGCGACGCGACAGCCGCGAACTTCTGCTGACTGCGGAAAGTGGCGTTTGCGGCACCTTGGCCAGGCTCCTTGCTTGCGCGCAAAGCGGCTACTCGTGATTCTCGGAGGCGTGTGAGGCACCCGCGACGGTCATGCGGTCGACGAGGATCGAGCCCGTGAGGATGTGCGAACGCGGATCGACGTCGGCGCCGATCGCGACGATGCCCGCGAACATCGCGCGCAGGTTGGAGGCGATCGTGATTTCCTCGACCGGATAGGCGATCTTGCCGTTCTCCACCCAGAAGCCGTTCGCGCCACGCGAATAGTCGCCGGTCACGATCGACACGCCCTGTCCCATCACGTCGGTGACGAGGAGTCCGGTGCCGAGACGCTTCAGCATCGCGTCGAAATCGTCTGCGCCGGTCGCGACGACGAGGTTGTGGATGCCACCGGCATTCGCGGTCGATTCGAGCCCGAGCTTGCGCGCCGAGTAACTGCCGAGCACGTAGCGTTCGAGCACGCCTGCGCGCACGAGCGAGTTCTCGCGCGTCGCCACGCCCTCGGCGTCGAAATTGCCAGAGGCGTGTCCGCGCAGCAGGCGCGGCTTCTCGACGATGTCGACGAACGACGGAAGTATACTTTTGCCGACATGATCGACGAGGAAACTCGATTTGCGATAGAGCGCGCCGCCGCTGACCGCGGACACGAGATGGCCGACGAGCCCGCGCGCGACCTCGGCCGCGAACATCACGGGGCATTCGCGCGTCGAGAGCGAACGCGCATCGAGCCGCGCGAGGGTGCGTTCCGCCGCTTTGCGGCCGACGCTCGCGGCGTCGGGAAAATCGATCGCCGCGCGCACCGACTCGTACCAGTAGTCGCGTTGCATGCCCGCCGCGTCCTCGGCGATCAGCGCGCAGGACAGGCTGTGGCGCGTGCCGCGATCGGTGCCGACGAAGCCCTGCGACGTTGCGAGCACGGACAGCGACTGCCCCGTCTGCACACTCGCGCCCTCGGAATTGGTGATGCCCGCGCGGGAGCGGCCCGCTTCCTCGACTTCGATGCCGAGGGCGATGGCAGCCTGCGCATCGAGCGCCCATGGGTGCCATAGGTCGAGATCGGGGAATTCGTGTGCGAGGCGCTGCGGATCGGCGAGACCCGTGCACGGATCCTCCTCGGTGTACTTCGCGATCGCGCAGGCCTGTTCGATCGTCTTCGAGATCGAATCGGGCTGCAGGTCGGCTGTGCTCGCCGATCCCTTGCGCTTGCCAAAATACACGGTGACGCCGAATGCCCGATCGCGCGTGTTTTCGACGGTCTCGACCTCGCCGAGGCGCACGTTGACGCTCAACCCCGAATCGATGCTCGCGCCGACTTCGGCTTCCGACGCGCCCGCAACGCGGCAGCGACGGATTACGTCCTCGGCGAGATTCGCGAGGCGATCGAGTTGCGCCTGACTGTCGTCGGCGGCGATACGTGTAACGGCTTCGTTCAATGCGGTGTCCTGGTCGTTTTCGGCGCTGGCCAAAAGGGCCTCGTTGACGCGCGCGCTGCCGCGCTTCGGGAAAGTCGCGGGCGCGGGCGGGCGCCGGTGGGGTGAATGCGGGTAATGCAGTTAATATTGGCAATATGCATCCCGACGACCCCGACTTCAACCACGACGCCGCCGACGGCGACGAGACACCGAGCCGAAGCCAGCTGCGCCGCGAGGCGCTCGACGTGCTGAGGCTCGCCGGCGCGCTCGCGGACCTGTCCGACGCCCAACTGGCCGCAGTGCCCCTGACCGACGATCTGCGCGACGAGGTCAAACGCACGCGCGCGGTGAAACAGCAGATCGCACGCAAGCGGCAGACGCAGTTCCTCGCCAAGCAGATGCGCAAGCTCGAGGACGACGAACTCGCGGCGATCCGCGCTTCGCTCGAGCATGACAAGGAACTGGCGCGGCGCGACACCGCCGCCCTGCACCGGGTCGAGCAGTGGCGCGACCGCCTGATTGCGGAGGGCGACGACGCGCTCAATTCCCTTCTGGCGGAATTCCCGCATACGGACCGCCAGCGCCTGCGTCATCTCGCGCGTCAGGCGCGCGTCGAGCGCGAACAGAACAAGCCGCTGCATGCCTATCGCGATCTCTTCCGCGAGCTGCGGGAGCTGCTCGAGGGGCGAGACGAAGCCTAGCTGCAGGGTGCGCTAGACTACGGGTGGGGCCAAACTGGGGGGGCGTTTCATGCCGCTTTCGCGGATATTTGCGTTCGCATTTCTCTTTCTCGCGCAGTCGCTCACGGCGGCCACGATCACCGTCGGTCCGCCGCCCGCGAGCATCCAGACGGCGATCAACAGCGCCAACAATGGCGATACGATCCAGCTCTCGGCGGGCAGCTATGTCGAACAGGTGCAGGTCGTCTCGAAGAATCTGACGATCGTCGGCGCCGGAGAAAACACGACGATCATCCAGGCCCCCGCCGCGGCGACGCCGCTGACGCAGTTCTTCACGTTCGGCAGCAACTTCTGGTGCGTGCTAATGATCGACAACCAGGCTGCGCCGACGGTGCAGACGGTGAACATCAGTGCGCTCACCGTCGACGGCGGTACGCAGCAGGACACCACGACCCTGCCCGCGCCAAGCCCGGGGTTCTACGGCAGCAGCAATCGCTTCTTCGCGATCGGCTATCACAACGCCAGCGGCACGATCACGAACGTGCACACGACGAATACGCGGCAATCGACGAATTTCAATGAACTCGCCGGCGGCGGCATCGTCAACGCCTCCAGCTCGGGGACCGCGACATTCACCGTCTCCAATTCGCTCGTCGACTTCTACCAGCGCCAGGGAATCGACCTGCGCGGCGCCACGCTCACCGCGACGATCACGAACACGACCGTCGACCGCGCGTACACGCTCACGCCGAACACGACCACGGCGACGCCGAACGGCATTCAGTTCAGTGCGGCGGCGACAGGATCGGTAATCAACAGCACGATCAGCGGCAACATCTCGACGACGGCGGGGACACAGGCGACCGGCATCATCCCGTTCGGCGCGGGACCGAACGTGCTGCTCTCGGGTAATGCGCTCAACGACAACGATATCGGCATCGCCGCGATATCGAACGGCGATGGCCTCCACATCACCGGCAACGCCGTGAGTTTCTCGAGCGGCGCGGGCGTCAATGCCGTCGAGGGCATCGTCGCGCAGGACACTGCCGGCCTCACGACACTCGATGCCAACACGATGACGAATATCCCCGGCATCGCGATGGATCTGATCGCCAGCTCGACCAACGAACCGTTCACACTGTCCGGCAACCATTTCGTCGGTGGCCAAACGGGGCTCTCGGTCACGGGCAACACGACGACGGGTCCGGTCGTCACGATGAACGCCGACACGTTCACGGGCACGACGGGCGACTACATCACCGAAACGACCGCGCCGAACGACATCTGGCCGTCGACGCAGACCGTCTATTTCGACGGGCTCCTCTCCGGACACATGACGCCCGCCGAGTTCAACCAGGTGCTCGCGAAGATCGTCGACAAGCACAACGATCCGACTCTCGGTCTCGTCCTTGATTTCATCCCGCCGAGCCCACCGGCACTGACCGCGATCAACCCGGCGAGCGGACCGGCATCGGGCGGCAACACGGTGACGATCACGGGCACGGGCTTCCTCAGCACCAATACGACGGTCAACTTCGGCGCCACCGCGGCGACGGGAGTCGTCGTCGTGTCGGACACGCAGATCACCGCTAGCGCGCCAGCAGGTACGGGCATCGTCGACGTGACGGTGACGACGCCGTTCGGCACGACGACGGTCGTGCCCGCCGATGCCTACACCTACCTGAGGCCCGGGCTCGCGATGGTTTTCGCGCCGACTTCGATCGTGGCTGGCGCGACGAGCACGCTGACGATCACGCTCAGCAATCCCAATTCGACGCCGGCGACGCTGACGGCGAACCTGGTCGACACGTTCCCGGCGAACGTGTTCGTCGCGACCACGCCGAGCGCAGCGACGAACTGCAGCGCTGGCACGCTCACGGCCGCGCCAGGCTCGACGAGTATCACTTTCGCTAGCGGCGCCGGCATTCCCGCAACGGGCTCCTGCACAGTCCAGGTAGCGGTGACGAGCCCGGTGCCGGGCAGCTATGGCAATTCGCTCGCAACGGGTTCATTGCAGACCAACCTCGGCAGCAACGCCGCGCCGGCAGCCGCGACGCTCGGCGTTACCGCGCTCCCGCCGCCGACGCTCACCGCGATTAGTCCGTCGAGCGGCCCCGCTGCGGGCGGCACGTCGGTGACGATCACGGGCGCGGGATTTCTTGCAGGCGGCGTCACGGTCGCATTCGGCGCGAATCCGGGAACCAACGTCGTCGTCGTGTCGGATACGCAGATCACTGTGAGCGCGCCGCCAGGCACGGGCACGGTCGACGTGCGCGTAACGACGCCTTCCGGTAGGACATCGATCGTCGCTGCCGACGCGTTCACCTACCTCGCCCCGACGCTTTCGCTCGCGTTCTCGCCCGCTTCGATCGTCGCGGGTACGACGAGCACGTTGACGATCGCACTGAGCAATCCGAATGGGACGCCCGCGACGCTGACGGCCAGCCTCGTCGACTTGCTGCCCGCGGGGCTCATCGTCGCCGCGATAGCAAACGCCTCGACGACCTGCAGCGCGGGCGTGCTGACCGCCACTCCCGGCGCCTCCAGCGTCACGCTCGCGACGAACGCGGGCATACCGGCCGCAGGCGCGTGCATCGTCCAGTTCGACGTGACGAGCCACATTGCGAACAGCTACACCTCTACTGCTGCGGTGGGCGCGCTGCAGACGAGTGTCGGCAGCAACGTGGCAGGGGCATCGGCGACGCTCGTCGTCACGGCGGCGGTGCCGCCCACGCCGGTACCGTCGCCGATCGACTCGACCTGGATGCTCGCGCTGCTGGCGATCGTGCTGCTCGGCGCCGCGGGGCGAGGCGCTGCGCCGACACGCCAGGGCCGCGCCGGTCGCCGACCCTAGCTTGGGTCGTCACCGCCCGCGCCCGCACCTTGCAGATGAACGCTGGCACGATCTTCTGCAACAAACCTCGTGTTTCACGCGAATAAATCCGCCCAGATTATTGATTTTGTGAAAAATATGTAATATTTTCCGCTGGACACCTGACAGGGGAAACAGGAAATGTCCATCCAGACCTCGCGGCCAGCGGTCATCCATGCCGTTTGCCTTCTCGCCATCGGCGCTTTCGGCGCCGTGTCCACGCTGCCAGCCGCCACGATCAACGTGGCGAGCGGCGGTTCGATCCAGACAGCAATCAACGCAGCCAATGCGGGCGACACGATCGTCGTCGCCACGGGCACGTTCACCGAGCAGCTCGTCGTTTCGAAGAGTCTCACGCTGACCGGCGCCGGCATCGGCAGCACGATCGTGCAGGCGCCCGCCGCGCTGGCGGTCGACGCGACTGTGCCACCGAGCGCGGGCGGCCAGGCGACTGCCATCGTCAAAGTCGACTCGAGCGCCGTGGTGTCGATCACGGGCTTTACGATTCAGGGCCCGGGCACGACCGCCTGCGGCAGCATCGGCTACGGCGTCTTCGTCGGCGGTGGCGCGAACCTCACGTTCAACAACGATCGCATCGCCGAGATTCGTGACAATCCGCCGGGTGGCTGCCAGAACGGCGTGGGTATCCGCGCGGGCGCCGCGAGCACCGCGCAGATCGGCACGCTTACCATGAGCAACTCGTCGGTCGTGAATTTCCAGAAAGCCGGCGTCGTCGTCGACAACACGGGATCTTCCGCGACGCTGACGAACAATACTGTCACCGGGCTCGGACCGCTCGGCATCGCGGCGAACGGCATCCAGATTTCGCGCGGCGCGACGGCGACCGTCACCGGCAACACGATCAGCGGCAACGAGTGCAACATCGCCCCGCCCACCTGCGGCAGCGATCCGATCGCGAACGCGCAGGGCACCGGATTGCTGCTCTACGATGCGGGCGCCGTGAGCGCGAGCAACAACACGATCTCGACGAACGACGTCGGTGTCGCCGCCTATGACGACACGACCACCGGGGTTGGCACGATCACGTTGACGGGCAACACGCTCAACGGCAATCGCTACGAAAACCTTTTCGCCGAGTCGGCGACGCTGCAGTTGGCGAACAACACGCTGACGGGCTCGATCTACGGCATCTACCTCGCCACTGAGACGGGCGACGTCGCCAGCACGAGCGCGGCGCTTTCCGGCTGCAATGTCGTCAGCGGCGCGAGTGTCGCGCCGACGAACGTCGTCAACGCCAATGGCACGACGACCACTGCGACGCTCACAGGCACGGTGTCCGCGATTGCATGCGCGGCCGCCGTGATCCCCTCTGTACCCGCACCGGCGAGCACGCCGTTCGGTCTGCTGCTCGAAATCCTCGCGCTGGCCGCTGCCACGCTCGTGTTCGCCCGCACGAGGGCGAGGCGCATGTCACGGCGCCGCTGAGGCTGGCGGCGCGAACGGGTTGCGTCCTGTCGCCGCGAGCGCGGCCCAGGCCGTCGCACCGAGGTGCGGCAGACGGAAATAGTAGAAGTCGGCCGAGACGCTCGCGCTGCCGATCGCGAGCCCCGTCGTGATGCGCGGCTCGCGCGTCGCGTTGACGAGCCCGCCCGCGCTGAACTGCTGCGCGATCGTTGCGAGCAACCTGTCGGCATCCGTTTCGCGCCCGATCGTGCGATAGACGAGCACGGCTTGCGCGGTGCCTTCGAGCCAGAGCCCGTCCCGGTCGGTGTTGAAATCGAAGCCGCCCGGCACCGCGTGTTCGCGCTCTGCGTAGGCGATCGCGCGACGCCATTCCGGCGGCGCGTCGGGCAACAGCTGCGACCACAGTTGCACGTCGAGGCCCGAATTCAAGCGGTTCGGCGTCTTGCCGTCGGGCAGCGTGCCGACGAAGAAATGACCGCTCGCTGCATCCCACTGCGAGTCGACGAATCGGCGCGCGTTTTGCGCGTGGGTCGACCAATCCTGCTCGGCAGCGGCGCGTGCAGGCAGGCCGTCATGCACGCGCGCACGCGCGAGGCGACCGAACAACGCGACGAGATCGATGTTGTGCTCTGTGGACTTCCAGGTGACTTTCACGGGCTGCGCGTCGAATCCGTCGATGCCGCCGCTGAAACCGCGTCCGTTTTCGCCCAGCGCATGCTCGGCAACCCAATGCGCGAGCCGAGCCGCCGCGTCGCGCCAGCGTTCATCCCTAGTCGCGTCGAACGCGGCGAGCAGCGCGAGTCCGGCCCAGGCGACGTTGCCCGTTGCGCTGCCCTGCTGGTACGCGTCCTCGACCCAGCGATTCTGCCGCGCATCCCACCAGCCGTTGGCGAGCGCCCTGTCGCCGACGCGGCCTGCGCGATAGACATTGCGCAGTCGCGCATCGGTCGTTGCCGCAACGCGCAGCGCCTCGGCGATACGCAGCGCCTGGGCGCGCCGATCGCAGGCGAGCAAAGCGACGACCGCGAGAGCATTGTCGTAGACGAACGCGGCGGTGCGCAGTGCAGGTTCGTCGGGTTCTCCGCTGCCGCTCGCGCCATCGTAGCTGCGCAGCAGCACGGGCGCGCCGTCAGCGACTGCATCGACGCGCGCGGCGAGCGCCCTGCAGGCCCTCGCAGCGACCTCGTGCGTGCGCGTCGCTGCCGCGCCGTGCACGGCCGACGGCAGTGGCAACAGCCCGACGACGAACGCGGCGAGAAGAAAGCGCTGCCGTGCCGACCTTTGCAGCGCGCCGATTGCACCGCGCAACGCTCGACCGTGCAAGGTGGCGAGCGAGTTCACGGCGCGGCGACGTGGATCAGACCGCCGTGCCGCCCACGGTCATCGCATTGATGCGCAGGGTCGGCTGGCCGACGCCGACCGGTACGCTCTGCCCTTCCTTGCCGCAGACGCCGACGCCTTCGTCGAGTTTCAAGTCGTTGCCGATCATCGACACGCGCGTCAGCACCTCGGGGCCGGCGCCGATCAGCGTCGCGCCCTTGACCGGTCGCGTGACCTTGCCGTTTTCGATCAGGTACGCCTCGCTCGCGGAGAACACGAACTTGCCGTTCGTGATGTCGACCTGGCCGCCGCCGAAGTTGACCGCATAAAGTCCCTTCTCGACCGACGCAATGATTTCACCTGGATCGTGCTTGCCCGCGAGCATGTAGGTGTTCGTCATGCGCGGCATCGGCAACGCGGCGAACGATTCGCGGCGGCCGTTGCCGGTCGAACGCGCGCCCATGAGCTGCGCGTTGAACTTGTCCTGCATGTAGCCCTTCAAGATGCCGTCCTCGACGAGCACGGTGCATTCGCTCGGCGTGCCCTCGTCGTCGACGCTGAGCGAGCCGCGCCGATTAGCGAGCGTGCCGTCGTCGACCACGGTGACACCCGGCGCCGCGACGCGGTCACCGAGGCGACCAGCGAATGCGGACGTACCCTTGCGGATGAAGTCGCCTTCGAAGCCGTGGCCGATCGCCTCGTGCAGCAGCACGCCGGGCCAGCCGGGGCCGAGCACGACGGTCATGCTGCCCGCGGGCGCGGGCACCGACTCGAGATTGACGAGCGCCTGCCGCACCGCCTCGCGCGCGAACGCATGCGCGCGCCCGTCCGCGAGCAGCTCCTTGTAGCCGAAGCGGCCACCGCCGCCGGCGGAACCGGACTCGCGACGACCGTTCTGCTCGGCGATCACCTGCACGTTCATGCGCACGAGCGGGCGCACGTCGGCCGCGAGCGTGCCGTCCATCGCCGCGACGAGTACCGTGTCGAGCGTCGCCGACAAGCTGACGATCACCTGGCTCACGCGCGGGTCGAGCGAGCGCACGAAGCGGTCGACCTCACGCAACGCGGCGATCTTGTCCTCGTTCGGCAGACTCTCGACCGGATCGATCGGCTGATAGAGCGAGCGAGCGTTGCGCGCGGTCAACGCGTGCGCGTGGCTGTCGTTGCCCGACTGCGCGATCGCACGCGCGCTACGCGCCGCCGACAGCAGCTCGGGCAGCACGATCTCGTCGGAATAGGCGAAGCCGGTCTTCTCGCCGCTCATCGCGCGGACGCCGACGCCCTGCTCGATCGAATGATTGCCTTCCTTGACGATGCCGTCCTCGAGTACCCACGACTCGCTGCGAGAATGCTGGAAGTAGAGGTCGGCGGCATCGACGGACGGGCCGACGAGTTGGCCGAACACACGGTCGAGATCGTTGGCGGCGAGGCCACCGGGGACGAGCAAGCGTTGTTCGGCGAGAGCGAGCAGGGTCATGGAATTCCTGGAAAAAACGCGGGCCCACGCCAAGGCGCGGCCGACGGCAATGAGTGGGTATCTGTGAGATAGGATCGGCGAAGCGCGCTTGCAAGTCCAATCGCGGCTTCGACGCCACGGTGCGCCGAAATCCACTGCCCCCGGCAGGTTTCCGGTTTCGATGCGATCCGGGACAATGGCGCCTTCGCCAAGCCACCCGGGCCGGTCTCATGCTCAAGCGCTCCTTCCTCCTCTCGCTCGCGATCGCCTTGTTCAGCGCGACGCCGCCGCCAACCGCGTCGGCAGCCGTCGCGAACGGTTCGGCGCCTGATTCCGGGCACGACTCCGCGCAGCTCGCCGAACAGGTGAAGGGCGAGTTCCTGCACGCCTGGAACGGCTACAAGACCTATGCCTGGGGCCACGACGACCTGTCGCCGCTGACGCACAAACCACGCGACTGGTACGGGCAGTCGCTGCTGATGACGCCGGTCGACGCGCTCGACACCCTGATCGTCATGGGCCTCGACGACGAGGCGAAGGCGACGCGCGAGCTGATCGCGACGAAGCTCGATTTCGACAAGGACGTCTACGTCAAGAATTTCGAGATCACGATCCGCCTGCTCGGCGGCCTGCTCTCGGGCTACCAGTTGAGCGGCGACGAACGCCTGCTGAAAAAGGCAGAGGATCTCGGCGCGCGCCTGCTGCCCGTGTTCGACTCGCCGACGGGCCTGCCGTACGTCGAGATCAACCTGCACACGGGCAAGTCGCGCGGCGTCGAGACGAACCCCGCCGAGACCGGTACGCTGCTGCTCGAGTTCGGCACGCTCGCGAAGCTGACCGGCAAGCCCGTGTTCTACGACAAGGCCAAGCGCGCGCTCGTCGAGACATTCAAGCGGCGTTCGGCCATCGGGCTCGTCGGCGCGTCGATCAACGTCGAGACCGGCCAATGGCTCGATCCCGAATCGTCGGTTGCTGGCGGCATCGATTCCTACTACGAGTACCTGTGGAAATGCTGGCGCCTGTTCGGCGACCGGGATTGCCTCGACATGTGGAACGCGAGCATCGGTCCGATCAACCGCTATCTCGCCGACGACGTGAACGGCGCGCTCTGGTACGGCTACGCCGACATGAGCAGCGGCGCGCGCACGCACAGCTGGTACGGCGCGCTCGACGCGTTCTTTCCTGCGCTGCTGGCTGTGTCGGGCGACGTCACGCGCGCAGCGCGGCTGCAGGCCTCGTCGTTCGCGATGTGGAACAAGACCGGCATCGAGCCCGAGGTCTACGACTACCGCACCGGCAAGATCGCGTACGAGGGCTACGCGCTGCGCCCGGAAATCGTCGAGTCGACCTACTACCTCGCGCATTTCACGCACGACGCGAAATACCTCGACATGGGTCGTTCGCTGTTCCGCGATTTCGTCAAGTTCTGCCGCAACGACGTCGGCTACGCCGCGCTCAAGAACGTAACGACGAAGGAGAAGAAGGACCGCATGGAGAGCTTCGTCTTCGCCGAGACGTTCAAGTATTTCTATCTGCTGTTCGCGCCGCAGAAACTCGACTTCGACGCGGTGACGTTCAACACCGAGGCGCATCCGCTGCGCGCGACGTGGGCGAATGGCGACGTCAAGGCTGCTGTCGCCGACGCCCACGAAGGCGAAACACGGAAGACAAATGCGGATCGCGCTGCCGATTTCGCCTCCTGGGTCGAGCCGCGCATCGGCAGCGCGCACGGCGGCAACACGTTCCCGGGCGCGGTCGTGCCGTTCGGCATGCTGGCCTGGAGCCCGGAGACGACGCGCGGCAATCATCTGCGTACGACGGCGCCCGGCGGCTACGCCTACGACACGACAAAAATTCGCGGCTTCAGCCTCACCCATTTGTCGGGCACCGGTTGCGCGGGCGCGAGCGGCGACGTGCCGTTCATGCCGATCGTCGGCGAACCCTCGGCGTCGCCCTCGCTCGACGCGAAGGACGAGATGTTCGCGCATCGTTTTGCGCATGCGAACGAGATTGCCGAGCCGGGCTATTACGCGGTCACGCTCGACGATCGCATCAAGGTCGACCTTACCGCGGCGGCGCGCTCGGGCAGCGCGCGGTTCCGCTATCCGTCCAGCCAGGCCGCCGCACTGCTGATCCGCACGTCGGATTCCGAAGTCGGCAGCAGCGCCGCGACCGTCGACATCGACGCCGCGACGATGAGCGTGCGCGGCTCGGTCACGAGCGGCAACTTCTGCGGCTATCTCGACAAGGAAGATCGCCGCAGCTACTACACGCTGTACTTCGTCGCGCAATTCGATCATGCATTCGCCGCGCACGGCACCTGGGAAAACGACAAGCTCGCGGCCGGCGCGACGCACGCGAGCGGCGGCACGGGCTACGACGACAAGGGCTGGCCGATCGCCGGCAAGGGCTCGGGCGCCTGGCTGCGCTTCGACACGACGCGTGATCGCAGCGTGCGCGTGCGCGTCGGCATCTCCTACGTGAGCCTCGCGAACGCGCAGGCCAACCTCGAGGCAGAACAGCCTGGCGCAAGACTGGCAGTCAGCGACAACGGCCACTGGGATGCGAACTTCGAGTCGACTCGCACCGCGGCGCGTGCGCAATGGAACGACTGGCTCGGGCGCATCGCGGTGCGCGGCGGCAACGACGACGAGCGGCGCATCTTCTACACCGCGCTCTACCACTCGCTGCTGCATCCGAACCTGTTCAGCGACGCGAACGGGGAGTACGCGGGGTTCGACGGCAAGACGCATCGCGTCGCCGCGCCGCAGAAGGCGCAATACGCAAACTTCTCGGGCTGGGACATCTACCGCTCGCAGGTGCAACTCGTCGCCTTGCTCGACGACGGCGTCGCCGGCGACATCGCGCAGTCGCTGCTGCACCAGGCGCAACAGAGCGGCGGCGTCTGGGATCGCTGGACGCATAATGCCGGCAACACGCACGTGATGAACGGCGACCCCGCAGCGATCATCATCGCCGCACTGCACGCGTTCGGCGCGACGACCTTCGACGCGAAGGGCGCGCTCGCCTCGCTCGTCCATGCCGCGACCGTGCCCTCGCCCGAGGACCATCTCGGCCGCGGCTGCGCGGTCGAGTGCGTGAGCCAACGCCCCGGCCTCGCGGAATGGCAGAAGCTCGGATATATCCCGAGCGAGGCGCACGCATGGGGTGCCGCGGCAGAGATGCTCGAGCAGGTCAACGCCGACTTCGCGCTCGCCTCGTTCGCCGAGCGGCTCGGCGACAAGGCCAACGCGCAGCGCCTCTTCAAGCGCTCGCAGCAATGGCGCAACCTGTTCAACGCGAAGGCGACGCAGCAGGACGGCTACATCCAGAATCGCAACGCCGACGGCACGTGGCCGAAGTTCGAGCCGGAGGGCGATGACGGTTTCGTCGAGGGCAGCGGCGAGCAATATCTGTGGATGCTGCCATTCGATGCGCATGGCCTCGTGGAGGTGCTCGGCGGCGTCGCGCGTGCGGGCGCGAGACTCGACGCGTTCTTCCACGATGAAGACGGCGCCTGGGCGCTGACCGGCATGGGCGGCTTGCATGCCGAGATGGACAACGAGCCCTCCGTCGCCGCTCCCTGGTTGTACCTCTTCACGCAGCAACCGTGGAAGACGCAGGCGACGGTGCGCGAGACGATGAAGCATTTGTGGAAGGCGACGCCCGACGGCATCCCGGGCAACGACGACCTCGGTGAAATGTCGTCGTGGTACGTCTGGTCTGCACTCGGGATGTACCCGCTCTACCCCGGTCGCGCCGACCTCGTGCTAGCGAGTCCGCTCTTCTCCCATGCGACAATCCGCCGCCGTACCGGTGCGATCGTCATCGATGCGCCGCAGGCCGCGACCGACGTGTACTACGTGCAACGCCTGCAGGTCGACGGCAAGCCGTCGACGAAAGCGTGGCTACCGGCAAGTTTCGTCGCCCGCGGCGGAGAGCTCAGCTATGAACTCGGACCCGAACCCGTTTCGGGCTGGGCCAGCGCGCCGGCCGACGCGCCGCCGAATTTCCTCAAGCGATAGACGCGGAGAGGCATCGCGCGCCGCGCAGGTTGCCCGCGGCGCGGCGACCCGTCCCCGGCGGGCGCATGGCTCGTCGGTCATTGGCGTATCGCCACAGCTGTCCAAAGTGCCGCGGCGTGCACGAGGTGTTGGCGGCCGACCGCGCGCGGCCAAATGGCGGTGGCGCGACGCCCTTGCCCATCTGTGTCAGAATCGGACGCCGTTTTCGCCACGATCGTCCTTGGGGGGCCTATGTCGAAGCGCGTGCTCTGCTTGGTCCTGCTCGGACTCGTATCGCTGTTCACTTCTTCCTGGGCCGCCGCACAGTCGCCGCCCACGATCGTCAAGAGTTTCTCCGCCGCGAACGTGCCGATCAACGGCTCCACGACGCTGAGTTTCACGATCTCGAATCCGAACCCGGCGACCGACCTCACCGGCGTGAGCTTCAACGACAACATTCCTTCAGGATTGATCGTCGCCGATCCCGATTCGCTGAACGGCTCTTGCGACATCTCATTCGTTTCGCTCGGCGTCAGCACGGTCACCCTCACGAACTACACGCTGCTGGCGAACAGCAGCTGTACCTTCTCTGTCGATGTCCTCGCGACATCGGGCGGCGATAAAGTCAACACGACCGACCCGATTACCTCGACTGAGGGCGGCACCGGCGGAACCGCAACGGCGACGGTCACAGTCGATCTGCCGGCGCCTGACGTGAGCAAGACCTTCGGTGCCGCTTCGATTCCGTTGCACGGCACGACCTCGCTCAGCTTCACCATCAGCAACAATGCCGATGCGACCGGTACCGGTATCGGCTTCACCGACTCGCTGCCGGCGGGACTCGTCGTCGCGTCTCCGAACGGCCTGACGGGGTCCTGCCCGGCTGGCGCGATTTCGGCAACCGCTGGCGGCACTTCGATCACGCTCAGCGGCGCCGTGCTCGATCCCGGTGTGAATTGCACGTTCTCGGTCAACGTCACGGGCAACAGCGCGGGAACGATGAACAACGCGGTTTCGACGATCAGCTCGAGCGAGACCGGGCCAATACCCGCAACGGCTTCGGCGAGCCTCGTCGTCGTGGCGGCGCCAACGATTGCCAAGAGCTTCGGCGCCGCGAGCATTCCATCCGGCGGCACGACATCCCTGAGCTTCACGATCACGAATCCGAACGCATCGACTTCATCGAGCGGCATCGCTTTCACGGATGCTTTCCCGGCTGGACTTGTCATCGCGACACCCAATGGCCTCACGGGCAGCTGCGGCGGCGGCACGATCACCGCGACCGCGGGCTCAGGCAGCGTAAGTCTGTCCGGAGCGACGCTCGCCGCCAGCGGCAGCTGTGTCTTCGCGGTCAATGTCACCAGTACGACCGTCGGCACGATGAACAACACGACAGGGACGGTCACTTCTCTCGAGGGCGGAACCGGCAACACGGCGAGCGCTTCGTTGGGCGTGGCAATGCCCGCGCCGCCGGGGATCGCGAAGGCCTTCGGTGCCGCGAGCATTCCGGTCAATGCGATCACTTCGCTGACCTTCACGCTCGCGAACCCGAATTCGACGTCGTCGCTGACGGGAGTTTCGTTCGTCGACTCCCTGCCCGCCGGTCTCGTCGTCGCGACCCCGAACGGCATTGCCGGAAGCTGCAGCGGCACGATTACGGCCACGGCCGGATCGACCAGCGTCAGCCTCGCGGGCGGGACGCTCGCCCCGAGCGCCACCTGCTCCTTCACCGTCAACGTCATGGGCACGAGCGCCGGGACGAAGAACAATACGACGGGCGCGATCAGTTCCACGGAGAGCGGCGCCGGGCTGACCGCGAGCGCGAGCCTGCTGATCGTCGCGGCGCCGTCGATCAGTGCCGCGTTCGTACCGCCGACCGCGACAATAGACACGCCGTTCACGCTGACCTTCACTTTGACGAACAGCAATGCTGCGGCCACCCTGACCGGTGTTGCGTTCAGCGACACGCTGCCCGCCGGCCTCGTCATCGCGTCGCCGAACGCGCTGAGCAACACCTGCGGCGGTACGGCCACCGCGGCTTCAGGATCGGGCACGATCTCGCTTTCGGGCGGATCGATCAACGGCGCGACGACCTGCACGCTGTCGGTCAGCGTCGTGGCCGGCAACGAGGGAGCGTACTCGACTACCACGAGCACGGTCACCGCGATCAACGGCGGCACAGGCAATGCCGCGACCGCATCCGTGACCGTCTTCGCCACGCCTCACGTCACGCCGACACTCTCGCTGTGGAACCTGCTGCTGCTCGCGCTGGTCGTCGTGGTATTTGGCCTGCGCGCGCGCCGGCACTAAACGCACCGACACCCGGCTGCGGCAAGTAGCACAGCCGGGTTGACCTTTTCCCGCGCCCAGTCGGCCGCCGCTTGCGCTTTGCGGCGAATGCAGGCATCTTGCCCGCCAATTCAAACGATCGTTCGATACCATGGCAACGCCGCACTCCTCTTCCCGGCATTCTCTCTACCCGCATCTGCTCGCCCCACTCGACCTCGGCCACGTCACGCTGCCGAACCGCGTGCTCATGGGCTCGATGCACACGGGGCTCGAAGATCACGCGCGCGACTACGACAAGCTCGCCGCGTATTTCGCGGAGCGCGCGCGCGGCGGCGTCGGCCTCATGGTCACGGGCGGCCTGGCGCCGAACATCGCGGGCTGGCTCAAGCCTTTCGCTGGGAGGCTGTCGATGCCCTGGCACGTCGCGCGCCATCGCAAGGTCACGCGTGCCGTGCATGCGGACGGCGGGCGCATCTGCCTGCAGATCCTGCATGCAGGTCGCTATGGCTACCACCCGCTGTCGGTCGCTCCCTCCAAGATCAAGTCGCCGATCACGCCATTCACGCCGCGTGCGTTGTCGAGCGGCGGCGTCGAACGGACGATCCGCGACTTCGTCGACTGCGCGAAACTCGCACAGGACGCCGGCTACGACGGCGTGGAGATCATGGGCAGCGAGGGCTACTTCATCAACCAGTTCATCGCCGCACACACCAACCAGCGCAGCGATGAGTGGGGCGGCGATGCCAGCAAGCGCCAGCGCCTGCCGATCGAGATCGTGCGGCGCACGCGCGAGGCGGCAGGTCGTGACTTCATCATCATCTATCGCTTGTCGATGCTCGACCTCGTCGACGACGCGCAAAGCTGGGAAGAGATCGTGCAGCTCGCGAAAGCGGTCGAAGCGGCTGGCGCAACGCTGATCAACACCGGCATCGGCTGGCACGAGGCGCGCGTGCCGACGATCGTCACGAGCGTGCCGAGAGCGGCGTTCGCCTGGGTGACGAAGAAGCTCAAGGGCGAGGTCGCGATCCCGCTGATCACGACGAACCGCATCAACATGCCCGACGTTGCCGAGAAGCTGCTCGCGGACGGCGACGCCGACATGGTGTCGATGGCGCGACCGCTGCTCGCCGACCCGGACTGGGTGAAAAAGGCGGCCGCGCAGCGCAGCGAGCGCATCAACACCTGCATCGCCTGCAACCAGGCCTGCCTCGACCACGTGTTCGAGAATGCGCGCGCGTCTTGCCTGCTCAATCCGCGTGCCTGTCACGAAACCGAGATCGTCGTCACCACGACCGCAGCGAAGAAGAAGGTGGCGGTCGTCGGCGCGGGTCCCGCGGGCCTCGCTTGCGCGACGACGCTCGGAGAACGCGGGCATGCCGTGACGCTGTTCGACGCCGCCGCAGAAATCGGCGGCCAGTTCAACATGGCCAAGCGCATTCCTGGCAAGGAAGAATTCCACGAAGCGCTGCGCTACTTCGGTCATCGCATCGACGACACCGGCGTCGAGCTGCGCCTGAACACGCGCGCGACAGTCGACGCGCTGCGCGGCTTCGACAGCGTTGTCCTCGCGACCGGCGTGTCGCCGCGGCCGCTGAAGATTCCGGGCGCCGACCGCGAGAATGTGCTGAGCTACCTCGACGTCGTCCTGCTCGGCAAGCGGGTCGGCCAGCGCGTCGCGATCGGCGGCGCGGGCGGCATCGGCTTCGACGTCGCCGAGTTCCTCACGCAGGAACAGCCCTCGCCCACGACCGACATCGCACGCTGGTCGCACGAGTGGGGCGTCGACACCGCCTATGCGCAGCGCGGCGGTCTCGCCAAAGGCGTGCCCGAACCTTCGCCGCGCGAGGTCTGGCTGCTGCAGCGCACGCCGGGCACGCCCGGCAAGCGGCTCAACAAGACCACGGGCTGGGTGCATCGGGCGGCGCTGAAGATGAAGAAGGTGACGATGCTCGGCGGCGTCGGCTACGAGCGCATCGACGACGAGGGCCTTCACGTCAGCATCGACGGCAAGCCACAGGTGATTCCCGCGGACCATGTCGTCGTCTGCGCGGGCCAGGAACCGCGTCGCGACCTCTTCGAGGCGCTCAAAGCGGCGAATATCGACGTGCACCTGATCGGCGGCGCCGACGTCGCCGCGGAACTCGACGCCAAGCGTGCGATCGCGCAGGGAACGAAGCTCGCGCTGCAGCTCTGACCGCTCGCGATTGCGCGGTTCCAAAGCCCGCGAACCCGGCGACAGGCGCGCCCGAACCGTCATATTGCGGCGCAACAGCGAATCTGGCGGAATCCCCGCGACAACGCGCGTAAGCTTTTCGCGCGTGCGCCGTCCATTCCATCGCACGGCGGGAGGCATACGAAATGTCGGCGCGAGCCGCGACCGCAGGCTGAGCGTCGGAGCGCACGTTCGTACGACGCCGTGCATGAGGGTTTGTCCAACCACTTCGGGTCCAACCACTACGGAGAAGATCGTCATGCTCAAACATGTCTTGATGGGGGCACTTGCGACAACCGCATTGACCGGCGAACTGACTGCGAAGGATGCGCCAGCACCTGCGGCGGCAGCGCCGGCGGCGACAGCGGCGCCCGCACCGCCCGCCGAACTCTCGCAACTCGATTTCTTTGTCGGCACGTGGAACTGCGCCGGCAAGACGTTCGCGACGCCGATGGGTCCCGAACACGCGACGACGGCGACCGTGCACAGCGCCCGCGCAGTGGGCAATCGCTGGGTGCACACGACCTACGACGAGAACAAGACCGCGGCGAATCCGGTGCCCTACCATGCGGCCGTCTATTGGACCTACGACGCCGGCCGCAAGGCCTTCGTGCAGTCCTGCGTCGACGCGTTCGGCGGCTATTGCCAGCAGACGAGCCAGGGCTGGAACGGCGACGTGTTCGGCTTCGAGGGCAGCGGCTACGCGGACGGCAAGCAGGGCATGTTCCGCGACACGTTCACGAAGAAGGACGTGAGCACGCTCGTCCACGCAGGCGAGATGCAGGGCGAAGACAAGCAGTGGATCAAGCTCGACGAAGAGACTTGCCACAGGGCGAAGTAAGGTCGCGGTTCGTCAGGCTGCAAACGCGAAGCCAAGGACGGCTTCACTACGCAACAGGGTTCGCAGGGGCGTTCTCCAAAGCGCGCGTGTGAATACGCGCCGTTGAACGCCGGCGTGCCAGGCCGGCGGAGACACTAACGCAGCGGTGTTGTCATCGCAGGCATGAACGCGAGCACTTCGCTCGTGTAGGTCTCGATGAGCGCGCTGAACGGTCTCTGCGCCGAATCGTAGAGGATCGCCTCGTGGCGCAGCACGTCGTGCGGGACGGCGATGGGCTCGCGTGAAGACGCCGCGGCCCCCTGCGCGGACATCTCCCAGCCGTTGGGCAGCGGCGACCAGAGCAATTCCGCCGACAGCGTGCGCCGGCGGAAGTCGAGCGCCTTGACGACCTTGCCGAAGGGCTGGTCGGTCGTCGTCAGCGTCTGATTCATCTCTGCGCTGAGCCGCGCCGGCACATACCAGTTGTCCGCCTCGGACAGCACGTGCTCGCCGCAGACGAGCTGCACGCGGCGATAGCCGAGCGGTTCGCCAGCAGGAACGTCGAGGCGTGCACGCAACGCTTCTGGGATCGCCTTGGTCGCGTCGGGCACGCGACGCGCGAGAATCTTCGCCGTCTGCGCCAGGTGATGATCCGCGCACCAGCGCTCAAGCGTCAGCGTCGCGCTGTCGTGACTCAGCAGGTCGGCATTGAGCGTCTGCAGCATCGCGAGCAGCGCCAAGCGCTGGACATCGGCTTCGCTGCCGCGCGTCGATACATCGCAGCATCCACCACCCAGCATCGCAGCTGCGAGAATAAGCGTCGCGCGCAGGCGTCCATGAGCGCGCGCCGAGGCCGGGGCGCACGGGAGATCGAGGGCCGAGCAATCGGCGGACCGTAGAGCGACGGACGAACAAGCGACAAATGGTGGCGAAGTATCCATTCGAGCGATTGTCGCATCTCGAGCCCGGACACAGCGAGCCCCCATCGCCGCGGTGCGATGGTCGCGAGTGCAGTGCAACGCACACCGGAGGTTTACACTACGACTTGCCCTGCATCGTGAAACAGGGACGCACCGAATCAATCGCGAGCGACGATACCCGTGTACGGCGAGCAACCCATGACCGCAACGACCGCATTTCGCTTGGCGTGCGTTTGCCTGCTCGCACTCGCCGCATGCACGCCCGCGCCTTCGCGCGAGCTGCGCGCGCGGCCGCAGACGCAGGCAGCGCCAGCGTATTTCCATATCACGCCGCTGCGCCCGGTCGCCGAGCTGCTGCCGATCGCGCTCGCGGCGACGCCGCCGGTCGAACAGGGCGATTTCCACAAGTCCGATCTCGTCGAAATCACGGTGCTCGATCCGACGATCCGTCTCGACATCCGCTACGCGACGTCGCGCAATTTCCTCGGCACGCCGCTGTACAGCGAGGCACGTGCGTTTCTCGAGCGTCCTGCGGCCGAAGCGGTCGTGCGTGCGCATCGCGCACTCGCGAAGGAAGGCTACGGCTTGCTGATCCACGACGCCTACCGGCCGTGGTACGTGACGAAGATCTTCTGGGACGCGACGCCGCCAGACAAGCGCGAGTTCGTCGCCGATCCCGCGAAGGGCTCGCGTCACAATCGCGGCTGCGCGGTCGACCTCACGCTGTTCGATCTCAAGACCGGCCGCACGATCGACATGCCCAGTCTCTATGACGAGATGTCCGAGCGCGCCTACCCGAACTACGCGGGCGGCGACGCGAGCGCCCGCGCGCACCGCGAACTGTTGCGCCGCTACATGGAAGCCGAAGGCTTCACGGTGTTCGAGTTCGAGTGGTGGCACTTCGACTATCGCGACTGGAAGTCGTACGCGATCCACAACGCGCGCTTCGAGGACATCCTCGCCGCGCGCTAGCCTCATCAGTCCGAATCAGCCGGTGGCTTCGTACAGCGTCACCCAGCCGATCGCGAATACGAGCGCGAGGGCGATGCGGCGGAAGACCGCTTGCGGCATATGACGCAGCAGTATCCTGCCGATCCACGTGCCGGCGAGCGCGACGACGGCGAGCAGCGGCAGCCAGACGAGATCATGCGCGTGCATGTAGCCATTGCCGAAATACGCGGTTGCGCGTGACAGGTCGATGCCCATGTCGATCGCTGCCGACGTCGCGACGAAGACCTCCTTCGGCAGGTCGAAAGCGGCGAGCGTGAGGCCACGCACCGCACCGCCCGTGCCGATCATGCCGGCCATCGCACCGGAAAGCGCGCCGCCTGCGACCGCCGTCGGCGTGTTCGCGCGCAACTGCCAGGCGGGACGCAACAGCAGCCACGCGGACATCGAGACGAGGAAGAATCCGAGCAAGGTCTTGAGCCACGCGACCGGCACGTACGGCGTCGCAAGGCCGCCGAGCATCGCGCACAGCAACGCCGGCCCTCCCATCACGAGCAGCAGGCGGCCGTCAATCCCGGTGCGGAACAGGCCAAGCTTGCTCGCGTTGCTGAACAGGTGGAACAACGCGGTGATCGCGAGCACCGACTGGAAGTCGAAGAAGAAATTCGCGACGGGAACGAAGAACGTCGACGAGCCGAAGCCGCCGACCGTACCGGCGATTTCCGCGAGCAGTGCGAGCGCGAGGAACAGCAGTGCTGATGGGCCGCTCAAGCGTCAGACCGTGAGCGCCATTCCGGGGCGCGCGAGCTGCGCGGTCACGGCGTAGCGCTCGTGCATCTCGCCGGCGAGTCCTTCGCGCGCCGAGTCCTCGCCGTGCACTAGAACTACCGGCGGCGAAGGCGCGAACGCGCCATACCACGCGAGGAGTCCCGCCTGGTCGGCGTGCGCCGACAACCCGCCGATCGTGTGCCGCTGCGCGTTGACGCGGAAGTCGCGGCCGTGGATGCGCACCCATTGCGCGCCGTTGACGAGCCGGCGACCGAGCGTGCCCTCGGCCTGGTAGCCGACGAAGACGACATGCGCGTTGCGATTGCCGATGTTGTGCTCGAGATGGTGCAGGATGCGGCCGCCGCTCGCCATGCCGTTGCCGGCGATGACGATGGCACCGTTGCCGATGCGATTGATCGCCATCGACTCCTGCACCGATTCGGTGACGCGCAGGTTCGGCAGGCGGAACGGATTCGGCGTGCCGCGCCAGACAGCGAGCGCGTCGTCGTCGAACAACTCGTGGTGACGGTCGTAGACCTGTACGACCTTGCCGGCCATCGGGCTGTCGAGGAATATCTTCCAGCGGCCGAGCTGCCACTCGTCCCAGTGGCGCGCGAACCAGTAGAGCAATTCCTGCGTGCGCCCGACCGCAAAAGCCGGAATCAGCACGTTGCCGTGCTCGCGCCAGGCGTCCTCGAGGATGCCGCCGAGTTCCTGCACGGTCGCCGCGCGGTCGCGATGGTTGCGGTCGCCGTAGGTCGATTCCATGAGCAGCAAATCTGCCGCGGGCGGATTTTCGGGGTCGCGCAGGATCGGCGTGCCCTTGGGCCCGAGATCGCCCGAGAACACGAGCGTACGTCCGTCGGCGAACAGCTCGATGATGCTGGATCCAAGGATGTGACCGGCGTCGCGCAGGTTGATCTCGATGCCGGGCAGGATTTCTCGACGCTCGTGATACGGCAGTCCGCGCACCTGTCCCATGGTCACGCGCACGTCCTCGCTCGTGTACAGCGGCACGACCTCCGGTTGCCCCGCGTCACGATGACGGTTGGCGCGCTCGGCGTCGTGCTCCTGCAACGAAGCCGAATCGAGCAGCATGATCGGCAGGAGATCGGCCGTCGCCTGCTGCGCGTAGATCGGTCCGCGGAAGCCGCGCGCGACGAGCAACGGAATGCGCCCGGTGTGATCGATGTGCGCATGACTGACGACCAGCGCGTCGAGCGTCGTGACGTCGAACGGAAACGCCTCCACGTTGCGCGCCTCGGTCGCGTCGCCGCCCTGCAGCATGCCGCAGTCGAGCAGCACGCGCTTGCCGGCTGCCTCCACGAGGTGCATCGAGCCGGTCACCATGCCGGCTGCGCCGTGAAAATGGACGCGCATGCGCTACCCTCGCCTGCGCCTTAGCGCTGATCGATCGGCACGAACTTGAGGTTTTCGGGCCCCGTGTAGTTCGCGCTCGGACGGATAATCTTGCCGTCGATGCGCTGCTCGATCACGTGCGCACTCCAGCCTGAGGTTCGCGAGATCACGAACAGCGGCGTGAACATCGCGGTCGGCACGCCCATCATGTGGTAGCTCACGGCGCTGAACCAGTCGAGGTTCGGGAACATCTTCTTGATGTCCCACATCGTCGTCTCGAGACGCGATGCGATGTCGAACATCTTCATGTTCTCTTGCGCGGCCGAGAGCTCGCGCGCCACTTCCTTGATCACCTCGTTGCGCGGATCGCCGATCGTGTAGACCGGATGACCGAAGCCGATGACGACTTCCTTGCGCTCGACGCGCGCGCGGATGTCGGCCTCAGCCTCGTCGGGCGCGTCGTAACGCTTCTGGATCTCGAACGCCACCTCGTTCGCCCCACCGTGCTTCGGCCCGCGTAGCGCACCGATCGCACCCGCGATCGCCGAGTACATGTCGCTGCCGGTGCCCGCGATCACGCGCGCGGTGAACGTCGATGCGTTGAACTCGTGTTCGGCGTAGAGGATCAGCGAGGTGTGCATTGCGCGCACCCACAAATCGCTCGGCTTCGCGCCGTGCAGCAGATGCAGGAAATGGCCGCCGATCGAATCGTCGTCGGTCTCGACGTCGATGCGCTTGCCGTTGACGGCGAAGTGATACCAGTAGAGCACGATCGAGCCGAGCGAAGCCATGAGTCGGTCGGCGATGTCGCGCGCGCCTGGGTGGTTGTGGTCGTCCTTCTCGGGTAGCGCGCAGCCGAGCGCCGAAACGCCCGTGCGCATCACGTCCATAGGATGCGCCGACGCGGGCAGCTGTTCGAGCACCGCCTTCACCGACGCGGGAATGCCGCGCAGCGCCTTGAGCTTCGCCTTGTAGCCGGCCAGTTCGGCGCGGTTCGGCAACTTGCCGTGCACGAGCAGGTGGGCAATCTCTTCGAACTCGCTCTTGGTCGCGAAATCGAGGATGTCGTAACCGCGATAGTGCAGGTCGTTGCCGGTACGGCCGACCGTGCACAGCGCGGTGTTGCCGGCAGCGACGCCGGACAGCGCTACGGATTTCTTCGGCTTCGGCAGGACTTGTGCGTTTTCACTCATGGTTTGTTTTCCTGTTGCTTGTTCGGAAGCGCCGGTTCGGCGTTCTTGTTGTCGAGAAAATCGATATTGCTGGGCGCCGCGCACTGCGCGACGGGCTGATGCGTCAGGCCGGGTGCGGCGTCGTCGAACAGCCAGCATTCGTCGAGCGATGAGCAGTAGCAGACCTTCATCTCGATGCGACTCACCTGATGCGCGAACAGGTTGAAGTCTTCGCTCGTCGGAAACGCGAGCTGTTCGATGTGATCGTTGCCGGAGATGACGATGCCGTTGAGCGTCGAATACGGAATGTGGTGGTCATAGTTGAGGCCGAGCGCGGCGAACACGGCCTTCCAGTTGCCCTGCGGCTTGCCGTCGACGAGCACCTGCACGTTACGGATGATCGCGGGGCCGACACCTTTGTTGAACATCGTGATCTCGCGCTTCGAGCTCGACATGCCCGGTTCGAGATAGGGCCACACCTGCGCGCGCACTTGCTGGCGTTGCAGATAGGCCGTGTAACCCGACACGCACAACGCGAGCAGGCCAACGCAAGCCGCGATGATCGCGGCGACGCCGTCCCAACTGCGGCGACGCAGAACGTGCTCAATCGTCTCGCTGTTCGTCTCGGGGGGCCGTTGAATCATGAGAACGCCGCTCGATCAGCCTTTCGGCGCGGCCGCGAACTGCTCGTCGAGGCGACGCTCGAATTCGTGGTAGCCGATGCGATCGTAGAGTTCCTCGCGCGTCTGCATCGTGTCGAGTACGTTCTTCTGATGGCCGTCACGGCGGATCGCCGTGTAGACGTTCTCGGCGGCCTTGTTCATCGCGCGGAATGCCGACAGCGGATACAACACGATGCCGACGCCGGTCGTGCGCAATTCGTCAACCGTGAACAGCGGCGTCTTGCCGAATTCGGTGATGTTCGCGAGCAGCGGCACCTTCACCGCGTCGGCAAATTTCTTGTACGTCGGCAGGTCGTAGGCCGCCTCGGCGAAGATGCCGTCGGCGCCCGCTTCGACGCATGCCAGCGCGCGCTCGATCGCAGCATCGACGCCTTCCATCTGGATCGCATCGGTACGCGCGATCAGAAAGAACTCACTGTCCGTCTTCGCATCGGCCGCCGCCTTCACGCGATCGGCCATCTCCTGCTTCGACACGATTTCCTTGCCTGGGCGATGCCCGCAGCGCTTCGCGCCGACCTGGTCCTCGATATGGCAGGCGGCCGCGCCGAACTTGATCAGCGACTTGACCGTGCGCTCGATGTTGAATGCACTCGGGCCGAAGCCCGTGTCGATGTCGACGAGCAATGGCAGCTCGCAGACATCGGTGATGCGGCGCACATCGGTAAGCACGTCGTCGAGCGTGTTGATGCCAAGGTCGGGCAGGCCGAGCGAGCCGGCGGCGACACCGCCTCCGGAGAGATAGATCGCACGATAGCCCGCTCGCTTCGCCAGCAGCGCGTGATTGGCGTTGATCGCGCCGATCACCTGCAGTGGCTTCTCCGCAGCGAGCGCCGCGCGAAAGCGTGTGCCGGCAGAACCCGCGTTCGTCGATGGCTTCATGAGACCTCCGCAAAGACTGCGATTTTAGCATTGGGGGCGATTGCGCTGCTTTTTTGCACGGATCGCCGCATACGGCCCCCCCCGACGCGGGTTGGCGGGCCCGCAGCCGCGGTCTCCGATTCGCTCCGGCTGGGGAACGGTTCAGCAGTAGCCAAACCAGAGATGAATCATCGGGCAATTCGAGGGGTCGTTCACCTGCGAGTCACTCTGAAGATACCTGCAATTAAGAATTCGTTGCCTATGATCTCCGACAGACCGCATAGATGAGCGGTCGGACAAAAACTATTGCAGGGAGATGGATCATGCGCGACAAGACACTCGGATCACGATGGCTGGCGGCGCTTGCGGCCGTGGCGATGGGAAGCCTCGGTTTCTGCGGGAATGCAGCGGCGGCCGCCGGCATCGCCGGAACCTACACGGGCATATTCCAGGGCGGAGACAACGGTACGGTCACGATCGTGGTCAGGGACGACAACACGGTGACCTGCGACTTCTATAGCTCGATCAGCGCGGCACACTACGCGTCGTCGGGCACCGTGCACACGACTTCGCCGTTCGTTCTCAGTTGCCAGACGCCCGCTAACTCGCCATTCCTCTGGACCGCAGACAGCAACAACAGCAGCTCGGTCGGCATCTCGGTCTCCGGACTCTGGGGCAGCGACTTCGGTGACACGAACAATGGCGGCACTTTCACCGCCTACTACGCATCGACGAATACCGATACTGCCGGATCGATCGTGAACTCGTCCTATTCGGGATTCTGGTATGACCCCGCCTTCACGGGCTCCGGGTTCAACATGATCAACGCGGGTGCGGGCCTGCTCATCGCGTACTATGGCTGGGACGCGGCAGGACAGCGGATGTGGCTCACGTCAGATATCGGGCCGGCGACGATCACGAACAACCAGGCGATCACGCTAAAGATGTCCTACACGACTGGCGGCACGTTCAACAAGCCGATGAACAATCATGCCGACTGGGGCACGCTCACGCTGATCTTCCAGAGCTGCCACGCCGCGACGGCTGTACTGAGCGGGCCCGACGGCACGCAGAATCTCAAGCTGACGCAGCTGGCCAGCGTGGTTGCAACCCCAGGCTGTTGACCTCTCGCATGGGCGCGCGGGCCGGACCGCCCGCGCGTCCATCGTCACCACACGCCGCTAGCCCAGATCGGGGCCGCGCGCGAGCACGGCCTTCACGTCGGCGAGTGCGTTCGGATCATCGAGCGTTGACAGATCGCCCGGGTCGCGATCCTCGGCGAGTGCCTGCAACGAACGACGCAGCAGCTTGCCCGAGCGCGTCTTTGGCAACGCATTGACGATGTATACGCGCGCCGGCTTGGCGATGCTTCCGAGCATGTCGACGACTCGCCGTCGCATGTCGGCCGCGGCTGCGGCCTTCGCCTCGGCGTCCACCGAAGCATTGCGCAGCGTCGCGAACACGACCGGCACCTGCCCCTTGAGCTCGTCCTTCACGCCGACGACCGCGGCTTCGGCGACGCTCGCATGCGTCGCGACCGATTCCTCGATCTCGCGCGTGCCGAGGCGATGGCCGGCCACGTTGATGACGTCGTCGGTGCGGCCGAGGATGAACGTGTAGCCGTCTTCGTCGCGGATCGCCCAATCGAGCGAGCTGTAGAGCAGTTCGTTGAAGTGGGAGAAGTAGCTTTGCAGGAAGCGCGCGTCATCCTGCCAGATCGTCGTCATGCAACCCGGCGGCAGCGGCGGTTCGGCGACGAGCACGCCCTTCTCGTTCGGCGCCGCGTCGCGGCCCGTCGCCTCGTCGAGCACACGATACTTGTAGCCGAAATTGGGGAGCCCCGGTGAACCGAACTTGATCGGCCTGAGGTCCAGGCCCGGATGCAGGCAGATCGCCGGCCAGCCGGTCTCCGTTTGCCAATAGTTGTCGATGACGGGTTTGCCGAGCCCTCCGCTGATCCATATCGCCGTCGGCTCGTCGAGAGGCTCGCCGGCGAGGAACAGGTACTCGAGTTGCGACAAGTCGTATTTCGTCAGCCACGCGGCGTCGTGCTTCTTCAGCACGCGAATCGCAGTCGGCGACGAGAACATCGAACGCACGCGATACTGCTCGCATAGCTTCCACCAGATGCCGGGGTCGGGACTTATCGGCAGCCCTTCGTACAAGAGCGCGGTCGCGCCCACGATCAACGGGCCGTAGATGTTGTAACTGTGGCCGACGGCCCAGCCGACGTCTGAGGTCGAGAACATCGTCTGCCCGGGGCCGACGTCGAAGATCGTCTTCATCGACAATGCCATCGCGACCGCGTAGCCGCCGACATCACGCTGCACCCCCTTCGGCTTGCCGGTCGTGCCCGAGGTGTACAGCAGGTAGCTCGGTTCGTTCGATTCGAGCCATTCGCAGGGAACGTCCGCCGCATCGCCAAGCCTCGCGCGCAGCTGCGCGTAGTCGTGGTCGCGCCCCGATACGGGCTTGAAATCGCCATCGAGTCCGCGTGACACGAACAGCACGTGCTGCGGCGGGAACTGCGCCTCGGCGAGCGCCGCGTCGACGAGCGGCTTGTAGGCGATGACCTTGCCGGCGCGCATGCCTGCATCGGCCGCGATCAGCAGCTTAGGTTTCGCATCGTCGATGCGCAGCGCAAGATTGTGCGCGGCAAAGCCGCCGAACACGACCGAGTGGATCGCGCCGAGTCGCGCGCAGGCGAGCACCGCGAAAACCGCCTCCGCGATGTTCGGCATGTAGATGACGACGCGCTCGCCGCGCGCCACGCCGAAAGACTGCAGAATCGCAGCGAACGCGTTTACCTCGCGCGCGAGCTCGCGGTAGGTGACCTCGCGCGTGACGCCCGTCTCGGTCGAGATCGCGACGAGCGCGTTCTGCCCGGCGCGCGCGGCGAGATGTCGATCGACCGCGTTGTAGCAGAGATTGGTCTCCCCGCCGACGAACCAGCGGCGGAATGGCGGATTGAGGTACTCGAGAATCTTCTCGGGCGCCTTGTGCCAAGAGATCGCACGCGCCGCATCGGCCCAGAAGTCCTCCGGCTGTTCGATCGAACGACGATATTCGGACTCGTAGCTCATCTCGCACCCCACGCCATGGCACTCTGCCCGACTCTAGCGGGCTTCGTTGATGGAAACTACTGCACGCTGAATCGGGGGCTGAATAGCTGCTGGATGGATGCGCGCGAGCCGCGAAACTCGTGAGCATCGCCGTGGCTCTCGGGGTCCAAATACATGGAGACTTATGGAGGAAAGCCATGAAATCCATGAAACGGTTTTTGATCCCGATGGTCGCGCTCCTGGGTGCCGCCGTCACTGCAGGCTGTGTCTACTACCCGTCGCGTCCGTACTACTACGGCAACGCCTATGACGGCCATGCCTATGACAATCGTGTCTATGAAAATCGCGCGTATTACAACGAATACTATCCAGACGGCTACACCCCCTACTACACCAACTACTACGCGCGCCCCTACGTGACAGCCGTGTGGGTGAGTGGTGGCTACCATCACGGACACTGGGTCCAGGGCCACTGGCGCTGAGTTTGCCTGGCTGATTTCGCCGCAAGCGAGTACCACGGACGCCGCCTTTAAGGGGCGGCGTCTTTTTTTGCCCTTGACATATTCAACCATTTGGTTGATTATTAGCGCATGTCGAATCTCGATCTCGCCTTCGCTGCGCTTTCCGACCCGACGCGTCGCCGCATCGTTGCGCGCCTCGCCCGCGGGCGCACGCGCGTGACCGATCTCGCGCTGCCGTTCGAGATGTCGCTCAACGCCGTGTCGAAACACCTCAAGGTGCTCGAGCGCTCGGGCCTCGTGAAGCGCGAGAAGCTCGGCCGCGAACACTGGCTGCAGCTGCGCGCCGCACCGATACGGGACGTCGTGCGCTGGGCGAATCAGTACGAACGTTTCTGGAACCAGCGTCTCGACGCGCTGGGCGAATTTCTGTCGACTCAACAGGAGAATGCAGATGAGCAAGAGAAATGACAAAGCGATGGGCGGCTTCACGGCCTTTGTCTCGCGCAGCTACGACGCGACTCCCGAGCAGGTGTTCCGCGCCTGGACGGATCCCGCGAGCGTGCGCACCTGGCTCGGTATGGGCGGACTGACCGTCGTCGACCCGCGCGAAGACGGCCTGTTCTACATCGGCATGCCGATCAACGACAAGGTGGTCCCCCACTACGGCCGCTACCTGCGCATCGAGTCGCCGCGGCTGCTCGAGTTCACCTGGGTCAGCGAGCACACGGCCGGTCACGAATCGGTCGTGCTGATCGAGATCAATCGCAACGGCAAGCAGACCGACGTCAAGCTCACGCACGACGGTCTGCCAGGTGAGGACAAGGCGGAGGCCCACCGCAAGGGCTGGAGCCAGTTTCTCGAAGACCTTGCGCCGCGCCTCGCGAAGATCGCGGCGTGATGGCCAGGGCACTCGGCATCGGCGGCGTGTTCTTCCGAAGCGATGATCCGCAAGCCCTGACGGACTGGTATGCGGCCCACCTGGGCCTGCAGATCGACGACTTCGGCGGCGCACGCTTCGATCCGCGTGCGCTACCGGCCGAGACACGCACCGCGTGGTCGCCATTCAAGGCGACGACCGAATACTTCGATCCGTCGACGAGGGACTTCATGCTCAACCTCGTGGTCGACGACGTCGATGCGGCGCTGCGCCAGGTCGCCGCGGCCGGCGGCAAGGTGTTCGGCAAGGTCGAGCAATACGACAACTACGGACGATTCGGCTGGTTCGTCGACCCCGACGGCAACAAGATCGAGCTCTGGCAGCCGGCGTCGGCGAAGAGCATTTGATGCAGTAAAAGAGAAAGGCGCAGCCATGCTGCGCCTTTCTTCGTCGAACTCGCACGCCGCATCTGCCGGCGTGCTGCGTCTCGAAGTCAGTGCTTGCGCGCGGCCTCGAGTTCCTTTGCCAGACGATCGGCCTTGTAGACCTTGTGCAGCGCCTCGAGGATCGCGCCCGAGTGCACGGCGACCGTGCGATTGACGCGCTCGTCGAACCAGAAATCGCCGCCAAGCGACTCGATGTTGCCGTCGAACACGAGGCCGACGATCTCGGCGTTGCGATTGATCATCGGACTGCCCGAGTTGCCGCCGATGATGTCGTTCGTGGTGACGAAGTTGAAGCGCTGCTGCAGGTTGAGCGTCTTCTGCGCGTCGAGCCAGCTCTGCGGCAACGCGAACGGCTCGAAGCCAGTCGCACGCGCGAACGCACCCGCGATGTCGGTGAAGGGCTTCACCCACTGCCCCTTCACTTCCCAGCCCTTGACCTCGCCGAACGAGAAGCGCTGCGTGAACGTCGCATCGGGATAGACGCTCGTGCCGTACTTCTCGAAGCGTGCTGCGGCGATCAGCTCCGAATTCTTGTCGATGACCGATTCGACGTCGTCTTCGAGTTGCTTGCGAATCGCCCGCGCCTGCGGATCGACGTTGCGCGCGAGCACGATGAACGGGTCGTCAGACTTGGCGACCGCATCCGCGCCGCCATCCCAGAGCGCCTTGCGCACCGCGGGATCGCCGAGCTTCGTGCCGTCGACGAGCCGCGTGGCCAGCGCCTCGGGCGACTCCTTGCCGAGCACCTGCTTGACGAACGCGTCGTCGGCGCCGAGGCTCTCGCGCAGCTTCGTCAGCGAAAACGCGAGCTTTACTTTCTCGTAGTTCGGATACACCGGCGCGGTCGAGCGCAGGCTCTGCGTGACGCTCGGCAGACGCGACTCGGTGAACTCGCGCAGGCGTTCGGCGTTCGGCTTGCCGCGCTCGGCGGCGCCGCGCACGAGCGCGCGCGCGTAGCCGAAGTAGCGGCTCGAGATGCCCTGGCCGCGCTCGATGTACTTGTAGCGCGTTTCGATGTTGCGATAGGTCGCGAGCGCCTTGGCGATCTCGTCCCAGGCGGCGGCGGATTTCGCCTTGCGCGCCGGATCGGCGTTGACGTAGTCGCGCAGTTCGGCTTCCTGCTTGCGCTTGAGATTGAAGACTTCGGGATCCTGCAGCGCGAGCAGGCGTCCGCGCAGCGCCTTGTACGACTTCTCGACGCCGAACAGGTCGCTCTGCGCGATGCGATGGTTCTCGGCGCTTTCGCTGCGGAACTGTTCGAGCATGCCGCGGCGCTCGGCGAGCATGAACAACGCCGGGATCGTGTCGATGTCGCGCGTCGATTCGAGCTGCGCGACCGTGAGCTGGCGATCGGTGCCACCCGGATTGCCGACGGTGATCGTCAGCTCGTTTTCCTCCGCGCCCTTCTTCGAGAACGGGTAGAAGTCGACGACCTTCGCCGGCTTGCCGTCCTCGTACGCACGCAGCACGCCCATGTCGAGGTCGTAGCGCGGAAAGTTGAAGTTGTCCGGATCGCCGCCGAAGAACGCCATCGCGAGTTCTGGCGCGAAGACGAGGCGCACATCCTGGTAACGATGGTACTTGTATACATCGTAGACGCCGCCGTGGTAGAGATCGACGACGTCGCAGCGCGTCGTCTCCTTCGCATCGCCGACGCATTCCTTCTCGATATCGGACTTCACGGCCTTCTCGGCCTTGCTATAGGCTTCGCCGGACTTGCCCTCGGTCGCCTGCTTCACGCGCGTGGTGACGTCGCTGATCGTGTCGAGGCGATTGAGTTCGATCTCGGGACACTTGATCTCGTCCTTCTCTTCCTTTGCATAGAAGCCCGACTTGATGAAGTCCTTGTCGGCGGTCGAAAGCTGCTGCACGCAGGAATTCACGCAATGGTGGTTCGTCAGCACGAGGCCCGTCGGCGACACGAACGATCCCGAGCAGCCGCCGGCGAGGCGCAGCGCAGCATGTTGCGCGTGCTCGGCCCACTTCTTGTCGGGCGTGAACTTGTATTTCTCCTGCAGCTGCGCGCGCGGCAGGTTGTCGGGCGTCCACATGCCTTCGCCGGCGATCGCACCGGTGGCAAATACGAGCAGGCAGCTCGCGATGGCGATATTTTTCATGTCAGCGGCCCTTCGGAAAAGTCGGGCGAGTCTAGCCGACGGAAATGCTGTGCGTCTGCAACAAAACGCACGCGGATACGCAAGAATCGCAAAGAAATGGCACCCACGCCGTCCTAGCGCCGCTTCGACTTCGCTCGCGACGCTCGGCTTGGGTCCTACGGGTCTACGCTCAGCGCGAACGGTAGGGGGTGGTCGGAAGAAGCGATTTCCGAAGCATCGCCGATGCGCACCCGACTTGATCTGCACTCGACTTGATCTGCACTCGACTTGATCCGCACTCGACTTGATCCGCACTCGACTTGATCCGCACTCGACGCGACCCGAACTCGACTCGTCCGAACTCGCTTCGACTCCGCCCGCCACGCGACCCTGGCCCCTTCGGGTCTGCGCTCAGCGCGAACCGGGTGTAGACGAACGCCGATGAGAGTACGCGAGCACAAAAAAGCCGGCCGCACGAATGCGACCGGCTTCTTCGAAAACGGGCTCAGCAACCATCTGCTGAGCGTCAGACAAGAATCAGCGCTTCGCGAACAGATGCTCGACGCCACCGCGCTCCTCGCGCAATTCCTTGTCGGTCGCGTCCATGCGCGCGCGCGAGAAATCGTTGATCTCGAGACCCTGCACGATCGAGTACTTGCCATCCTTGATCGTGACCGGATAGCCGTAGATCACGCCCGGCGCGATGCCGTAGCTGCCGTCGGACGGAATGCCCATCGACACCCAGTCGCCCTCGGCCGTGCCGAGCGCCCAGCTGCGCATGTGGTCGACCGCCGCGGATGCCGCCGATGCCGCCGACGAGGCGCCCCGTGCCTTGATGATCGCCGCGCCGCGCTGCTGCACGGTCGGAATGAACGTGTCCTTGTACCAGGCCGCATCGACGAGGCTCATCGCGGCCTTGCCGCCGACGGTGGCGTGATGCAGGTCGGGATACTGCGTCGACGAATGGTTGCCCCAGATCGTGACCTTCCTGATATCGGTCGTGTGCGCGCCGGTCTTCTCGGCGAGCTGCGAGAGCGCGCGATTGTGGTCGAGGCGCACCATCGCGGTGAAGCACTTGGGATCGAGATCGGGCGCGTTCTGCTGCGCGATCAGCGAGTTCGTGTTCGCGGGGTTGCCGACGACGAGCACGCGCACGCTGCGCTTGGCGTGGTCGTTGAGTGCCTTGCCCTGCGGCGAGAAGATCGCGCCATTCGCTTCGAGCAGATCCTTGCGCTCCATGCCGGGGCCGCGCGGACGCGCGCCGACGAGCAGCGCGTAGTCGACGTCCTTGAACGCCACCGATAGATCGTCGGTCGCCACGACGCCCGCGAGTAGCGGAAACGCACAGTCGTTCAACTCCATCACGACGCCGTTGAGCGCCGGAAGCGCCGGCGTGATCTCGAGCAGGTGCAGGATCACGGGCTGATCCTTGCCGAGCATGTCGCCGGCGGCGATGCGGAACAGCAGCGCGTAACCGATCTGGCCGGCGGCACCGGTAACTACGACGCGGACGGGGGTTTTCATGTGATGAGTCTCCGAAACATCTGGGAAGTGGCACCTCTCGGGACTTGGGACTCGGGACTCGGGACTCGGAAGATCAAGAGCGTCGCGGCGCTTCTGCTTTCCGAGTCCCGAGTCGCGAGTCCCGAGCCCCCTACAAATTCAACTCAACTCTGCGAAAAATTCCTTGATCCGCCTGAGACCTTCGGTCAACTCCGCGGCCTTGCACGTGTAGGAAATACGCAGCGATCGCGGCTCGCCGAATGCCGAGCCCGGCACGCAGGCGACGCCCTTGGCCTCGAGCAGCGCGCTGCAGAAGTCGACGTCATTCGCGATGACCGTCGCGCCGTGCTTCTTGCCGAAGGCGACCGAGATATCCGGAAACGCGTAGAACGCGCCCTGCGGACGCGGGCAGCGCACGCCCGGAATCGAGTCGAGCACCGCGAGCACTTCGTCGCGCTTCTGCGCGAACTCGGCGCACTTCTGCGCGGTGATGTCCTGCGGCCCGTTCAGCGCGGCGACCGCCGCGGCCGAGACGACCTCGGGCAGGTTCGTGATGTGGTTCGAGTTGAGCGTCACGAGCGCCTGCGAGACGCTTTCGGGAGCGGCGATGAGGCCCACGCGCCAGCCTGGCATGCCGTACGTCTTCGACAGCGAGTCGACGATGATCGTGCGCGAGCGCAGCTCGGGACGCACATGCAGGAAGTTGTGATAGCCGATGCCGTCGAACGTGAGGCGGTTGTAGATGTCGTCGCAGATGATCCACGTATCCGGGTGCTTCACGAGCACGTCGGCGAGCGCGGCGATCTCGTCGCGCGAATAGACCATGCCGGTCGGATTCGACGGATTGTTGAACAGGAATACTTTCGGCTTCGACGCGAGCGCGCGTTCGAGCTGTTCGGGCTTGAGCTTGTACTGCTGCTCGGGCGGGCACGGCAGCGTCGTAATCTTCGCGCCGAGAATTTCGGCGATGTCGAAATAGCTCGTCCAGTACGGCGTCGGGAACACGATCTCGTCGCCCGCGTCGAGCAACGCTTCGGCGAGGTTGTACAGCGTGTGCTTCGCGCCGACGCCGACGACGAGGTTCTCGCGCTTGTAGCCCGGCAGGCCACTGCCTTCGAGGTGGCGGATGAACGCGTCGAGCAGCGCGTCGCTGCCGCGATTGGAGCCGTACTGGCCGCTGTCGTGATCGAGCGCGTCCTTCGCCGCGGCGTAGACATGCGGCCCCGGCAGGAAGTTGGGTACGCCGATCGAGAAGCTGATGATGTCGCGGCCCGATGCCTTGAGCTTTTTCGCCTTGTCGGCGACCAACATGATCGCACTGGGCTTGGCCCGGCCCATGCGTTCGGCAAGCAACGGCATCGACGACTCCTGAAGGTGGCAAAACAGATCGAAATTCTAACATATTTGCTGCGTTGCAGTAGAGCGCTGCGGGTGGCGGAAATCGGGTTGCCGGCGCCGCGTCCGCGCCGCAACGCAACGCCGTTTGCGGGCAGCATCGGCAACGGCGGGCTGTCAGATTCGCGCAGGGGTTTGTTTGCTACACTCGCCGCGTTCTGCGCCGGCGCGCAGACGCATCTGCCGCTATCCAGGAGGTAAGCATGCTCGGTCTCATCTGGTCCATCATCATCGGTTTCCTCGTCGGCCTGCTCGCGCGTTTCTTCTATCCCGGCGCGATCCACATGGGTTTCATCATGACCGTGCTGCTCGGCATCGGCGGCTCGCTCGTCGGTGGGTTCATCGGCACTCTGATCAACAAGCCTGCGCCGGGCGCCGCGTTTCATCCGGCAGGATTCCTCATGTCGATCGTCGGCTCGGTGATCCTTCTGTTCTGCGCGAAGACCTTCGGTTTCATGTGAGCATGCGGGGCGTCGACCGACGACTGCCCGCAACGAAAAAGGCCGCCAAGGGGCGGCCTTTTTTTTTCGGTTCCGTGCAGCCGTCGGGGCTGTGCAAAGCTGCGGCGACGGCCGTTAGACGTCAACGCGACGACGATCAACGCGCGGCGAGCGCCTTGTTCGACTGCTCGACAAGCGGCTGCACCTTCGGATTCGCGAACAGCGCCGAGGTATCGCCGACGATCGTGACCGACTCGATCTTGTCGCCCTGGCGGATACTGTCGACGACCTTCTGGTCTTCCGCTCCGAGCACCTCGCCGAACACGGTGTGCTTGCCGTCGAGCCACGGCGTCACGACGTGGGTGATGAAGAACTGCGAGCCGTTCGTGCCGGGACCCGCATTCGCCATCGACAGTACGCCGGGCTTGTTGTGTTTGAGGTGCGCGACGAATTCGTCGCCAAAGCGATAGCCCGGGCCACCGCGACCCGATCCTTCCGGGCAGCCGCCCTGGATCATGAAGTCGGGGATGACGCGATGGAAGGAGAGTCCGTCGTAGTACTTGTGCTGGGCGAGATTGACGAAATTGGCGACCGTGATCGGCGTGTGTTCCGGGAAGAGGCGGATATGGATCGTGCCGCGCGCGGTCTTGAGGTGGGCTTGCAGGTCTTGGCTCATGGTGTTTCCTGTCGTTGGATTGACGCTCGATGCCCGCTTGCGCGCGGCGATGTCGCGATCGGGCGGAGTGGTGTTATTGGCTGTTGCGCTCAGCTGAGTCCGAGGTTGCGGTGAAAGTCGTCGTCTTTCACGAGCAGGTCGAACACCTCGCTGTGCAACCTGCGGTTGTCGTGATAGTCATCGCTCCCTTCGAACCTGCCTTGGCCCGGCTTTCGATTCTCGTCGAACCGCGATACCGGGGCGCGATAACCCGCGCCATGATGGTAAACCAAGTCATCATAGATGCCGAACCATAGCTCGTGCAGGTTGCGCCGATTCGTTCGCCGCATCGGATGCCAGGGAATTTTGTCCCTATCGAGGCGCGCGAGCAGGTTGCCGCCAGTGTCGGTCACGCTGTTGCCGAAACTGTCGAGCCAGCAGTGACCAGGGCTCCAGTCGCCCGCGATGTCGCGCCAGAATCCGACAGTCGTCGCAGCGAACGACGGGTGCGGTTGCTTGTCGCCGTCGTTCTCGAGCCGCTGCACGGCCACGAGCGGGAATTCCGCGAGCTGCCGTTCGAGGAACGAATCGAGCGGCGCGATCGGAAACGCGTCACCGTCCAGGAACACGAGGACATCGTCGGACGCTCCCTCCGCGATGGCGATGCCGGCGAGATGGTTCAACTTGTCCGCGTGGTTCTGGCTCGCCCTGGACGCCGGTTCGAATACGATTTCGACGTGGAACTGCGGTCGTGCCTGCACTTGCGGCACGCACGCGAGCACGCGCGACGGCGACTTCAGATATTTGTGCAGGAAGCGCGTTTGTGGAGCTATCCACTTTTCCGTCTCGTGATGGACGGTGCACACGTAGATCACACCGCCCCTCCGAATGCCGGCCCGCAGTCGCGCGCGTCTGCCGGATACCTCTTCAATCTCATTGCCACCGTCCCCTGAAAAATGTCGCCAGGTCCACCCTGGCGCCAAGCTGCTCCTGGCCTTTACGCCGCCTCCGTGCCGAACTTGTCGGCGACCTCGCCCGTGGCACCCAGGCCGCGTGGCCGAGCCCGACGGCGGCCGACGCGTGTCATGGCGGGCGCCCGCGATCGAATGATCCGGTGGCCATGATATCCCGTCGCCGGGCGCGCCTGTCTGACCGAATCGTTGCAGCAACCCGACGCGACCGCGCTTCGTTTCACGCCCGCCCCGATGGGGCGAATGAATGTCGGGGACGACGCCGGGCCGTAAGCTTTTCGCGCTTGCAGACCTCGAAATGATCGATTCGGTGATCTGCGGCCGCCGGCCGGCGGCGTTCCTGGCCCACGCGCCCCGGTCAGGCGATTTTGATGCTGCGTTGCGGAAATCCGAGCAAAATCAGGGTATAATTGTGAGATTCCTTTTTCAGGCCGCCCGCCCTACGGTGGGCTAATTCCCATGTCTATCGAAAACCTCCGCAATATCGCCATCGTCGCGCACGTCGACCATGGCAAGACGACCCTCGTCGACCAGCTGCTCAAGCAGTCCGGCACGCTTTCCGAGCGCCAGGTCGTCCCTGAACGCGTGATGGACTCGAACGACCTCGAGAAGGAACGCGGCATCACGATTCTCGCGAAGAACACCGCGATCACCTGGCGCGACTACCGCGTCAACATCGTCGACACGCCCGGACACGCCGACTTCGGCGGCGAGGTCGAGCGCGTGCTGTCGATGGTCGACTCGGTGCTGATCCTCGTCGACGCGTTCGACGGCCCGATGCCGCAGACGCGATTCGTGACGCAGAAGGCGTTCCAGATGGGCTTCAAGCCGATCGTCGTGATCAACAAGGTCGACCGTCCGGGCGCGCGTCCGGGCTGGGTGCTCGACCAGACCTTCGACCTGTTCGACCGCCTCGGCGCGACCGACGAGCAGCTCGACTTCACGACCGTCTACGCGTCCGCGCTGAACGGCTACGCGGGCCTGTCGCCCGACGTGCGCGAAGGCAACATGGACCCGCTGTTCGAGACGATCATCAAGCACGTGCATGCGCCGAAGGTCGATCCGGACGGTCCGTTCCAGATGCGCATCTCGCAGCTCGACTACAACAACTACGTCGGCGTGATCGGCATCGGCCGCATCCAGCGCGGCAAGGCGCGCACGAACATGCCGGTCACGATCGTCGACCGCGAAGGCAAGCGCAAGCAGGGTCGCATCATGCAGGTGCTCGGCTTCATGGGCCTCGAGCGCCGCGAGGTGCCCGAAGCGCAGGCCGGCGACATCATCGCGATCAGCGGCATCGAGGCGCTCGGCATCTCCGACACGCTGTGCGATCCGGCCGCGGTCGAGGCCCTGCCGGCGCTGACCGTGGACGAGCCGACGATCACGATGACGTTCCAGGTCAACAACTCGCCGTTCGCGGGCCGCAAGGAATTCTCGGGCGGCAAGTTCCTCACGAGCCGCCAGCTGCGCGACCGCCTCACGCGCGAGCTCATGCACAACGTCGCGCTGCGCGTCGAGGACACCGAGGAAGCCGAGAAGCTCAAGGTCTCGGGCCGCGGCGAACTGCACCTGTCGATCCTCATCGAGACGATGCGCCGCGAAGGCTACGAGCTCGCGGTGTCGCGTCCCGAGGTGATCATCAAGGAAATCGACGGCCAGCTCATGGAACCGTTCGAGCAGCTCGTCGTCGACATGGAAGAGCAGTTCCAGGGCGGCGTCATGCAGCGCCTCGGCGAGCGCAAGGCGCAGCTCAAGAACATGGAGCCCGACGGCCGCGGCCGCGTGCGCCTCGAGTACATGATTCCCGCGCGCGGACTGATCGGTTTCCAGACCGAATTCCGCACGATCACGGCCGGCACGGGCCTGCTGTTCCACGTGTTCGACCACTACGGTCCGAAGACCGACGGCGCGATCGCGAAGCGGCAGAATGGCGTCATGATCTCGAACGGCACGGGCCCCTCGCCCGCTTACGCGCAGTTCGCGATGCAGGAACGCGGCCGCCTGCTGATCTCCGAGGGCGAGGAAATCTACGAGGGCCAGCTCGTCGGCATCCACGCGAAGGACAACGACCTCACGGTCAACGCGCTGCGCGCCAAGCAGCTCACGAACTTCCGCGCGGCCGGCAAGGACGACAACCTCATGCTGACCCCGCCCGTGAAGCTGTCGCTCGAGCAGGCGCTCGAGTTCATCGAAGACGACGAACTCGTCGAGGTGACGCCGGTCGCCATCCGCCTGCGCAAGAAGCATCTCACCGAGAACGATCGCAAGAAGGCGTCGCGCCAGGCCGCGTAGTCTGCGCAAGTCGAGCGCCGCGAGGCGCCGGCGGTTTTGCTCTCGTTCCGGGATGCACTGGTGCGAGCGCTTGGCGAGGGGTCGCTCGCCGTAAGGCCCGCCGCTGACGCCCAGGCGGCGGCTGACATAGAATCGGAGCATGGATACTCATCCGTTGCGCCGGTTCGCGATTCTCCTTTCGGTTTCGTCCTGCATCGCCGGCGCGGTTTCTGCCGCCGAGTCGGTGCAGGCGATCGTCCCTGACGAAGCAACGATTTCCGAGCTTGCGCAGCAAATGCAGCGCGGCGCGATCAGCGCGCACGCGCTCGCGCAACACTACCTCGATCGCATCGCCGCGGTCGACAAATCCGGCCCTGCGATCAACGCGGTGATCGAACTCAACCCCGATGCGCTCGCGGTCGCCGACAAGCTCGATGCCGAGCGCAAGCGCGGCAAGGTGCGCGGTCCGCTGCACGGTATTCCGGTGCTGATCAAAGACAACATCGAGACCGCCGACGGGATGCACACGTCGGCCGGTTCGTTCGCGCTCGCCGAATCGGCCGCGCTGAGGGATTCGACTGTCGCGGCCAAGCTGCGCGCCGCGGGCGCCGTGATCCTCGGCAAGACGAACCTGTCCGAGTGGGCGAACTTCCGTTCCGAGCATTCGACCAGCGGCTGGAGCGGACGCGGCGGCCAGACGAAGAATCCCTACGTGCTCGACCGCAATCCGTGCGGATCGAGCTCGGGCACGGGCGCCGCGATCGCGGCCAACTTCGCCGTCGTCGGCATCGGCACGGAGACGGACGGCTCGATCGTCTGTCCGTCGTCGGTCAACGGCCTCGTCGGCATCAAGCCGACGCTCGGCCTCGTCAGCCGCGCGGGCATCGTGCCGATCGCACACAGCCAGGACACGGCCGGTCCGATGGCGCGCACGGTGACCGATGCCGCGCTGCTGCTGGGCGCCATCGCCGGCAGCGACGCGCGCGACGCCGCGAGCGCGGCAGCCAAAGCGCATCGCGCCGACTATGCAAGGTCGCTGGACGCGAATGCGTTGCGCGGCGTGCGCATCGGCGTCGTGCGCAAGCTCGCGGGATTCAGCCCCGATGTCGACATGGCGTTCGACCGGAGCATCGCTGCGCTGAAGGCCGCCGGCGCGATCGTCGTCGATCCAGTCGAATTGCCGAACCAGGGCAAGTACGACGACGACGAAAACGTCGTGCTGCAATACGAGTTCAAGACCGATCTCAACGCGTACCTCGCGCAACTCGCGCCACAGGTGCGTGTACGCACGCTCGCCGACCTCATCGCATTCGACCGCGACGAGGCCGCGCGCGAGATGCCGTGGTTCGCGCAGGAAATCTTCGAGAAGTCGCAGGCGCGCGGGCCGCTGTCCGATCAGGCGTACAAGGACGCGCTCGCCCGGTCGAAGGCGCTCGCGGGCCCCCAGGGCATCGACGCGGCGCTGCAGAAGGAAAAGCTCGACGTGCTGGTCGCACCGACCGGCGGTCCGGCCTGGGTCAACGACCTCGTCAACGGCGATCACTACGGCGGCGGCAGCTCGTCGCCGGCGGCGGTGTCGGGCTATCCCGCGGTCACCGTGCCGATGGGAATCGTGCACGAGCTGCCGGTCGGCATCACGTTCTTCGGCGCGGCATGGAGCGACGCGCGGCTGATAGGCTATGCCTACGCCTTCGAGCAGGCGACGCGCGCGCGCAGGCCACCGGCTTTCCTGCAACACGTCGGCGCGGAACCGTAATACGCGCGCGGACATGCGCCTGCAACGATCGGGCTGCAGTCTGCGCGATCCAACGTTCCAACGGACGAGATCAGAGTAGATGTCGACGATGCTGCTGCGCACACTGCTCGCCTTCATGCTGCTGAGGTCGCTGCCCGCGCTGGCGGACGAGCCGGTCGAATTCCTGCCGCAGCTTCTGGGCGCCCAGTACACGTTCGTCGACCAGCACCAGGATCCCCTGCGCTCGCCCTACTCCGGCCCGTTGAGCCTCGACGCGAACGGCGACACCGAGCGCTCGCATACCTTCGGTGCCTACCTCGGCGTGCCGCTGCCCTGGCGCCTGCAGTTCTATTTCGACCTCGAGATGTTCAAGGGCGAAGGCGTCAGCAATGCAACCGGCATGGCGGGGCTGCCGAACGGCGACGTGATCCGCTCGGGTACGGCCGATCTCGGCAAGAGACCTTACGTCGCGCGGCGCGTGCTGCGCTACGCGTTGCCACTTGGAGACGAAACGGAAAAGGTCGATGCGGCGCAAGGCCAGCTGCCGGGCGACGAGTTCACGCATCGCCTCGAAATCAAGCTCGGCAAGTTCGCGGTAAGTGACGACTTCGACAAGAATCGCTACGCGAACGCAACGCGAACGCAGTTCATGAACTGGGCGCTGTTCAACGACGCCGCGTGGGACTTCGCCGCCGATACGCGCGGCTACACGAACGGCGCGATGCTCGCGTGGGTACAGCCCGCCTGGGCGCTGCGCTACGGATTGTTCCAGATGCCCTACGAGGCGAACGGCCAGACGCTCGTGTGGCCTTTGGCACGCTCGCGCGGCGAGCAGGTCGAATGGACGTGGTCGCCAACGAAGGATGGTTTCGTGCTGCGCGTGCTCGCGTTCCGCAACGTGGCGCGCATGGGCATCTACCGCGATGCGATCGCGACCGCGCAGGATACCGGCACGGTGCCCGACATCCGCGCAGACGGTGCGGAAGGTCGCCGCAAGCATGGCTACGCTGCGAATGCGGAATTGCCGCTCGCGGATGAAGGCGACACCGGCCTGTTCGCGCGCGCCGGCTGGAACGACGGCCACACCGAGTCGTTCGCCTTCACCGAGGCCGATCGCGCGCTCAGCGTCGGCGGCCAGTTGTCCGGCAGCCACTGGGGACGCGAACACGATCGTGTCGCGATCGGCCTCGCGGCGAACGGCATCTCCCACGACCACCGCGACTATCTCGCGCTCGGCGGCAGCGGCTTCCTGATCGGCGACGGCCGCCTTACCTACGGGCGCGAGCGCATCGTCGAAATCTATTACGCGGCGCAGGTCGTGCCGCACGTCACGATCAGCCCCGACTTCCAGTTCGCTCGCGATCCCGGCTACAACCGCGACCGCGGGCCGGCGCGCTTCCTCGGGCTGCGCGCGCACGTCGAACTCTGAGGTGCGAACCTGACTCCGGGATACGAACCAGGCTCTGAGACAAGAACCAGGCTCTGAGACAAGAACGTTATGAACGCCTGAAAATCGGCACGGCCACGACTGCTAGGCTTTGCAGCGCCAATCCTGTAGGGGGATGTCATGTTGCGATTCTCGAAATCGTTTCTGTCCTCGGCCTTGATCGTTCTCGCTGCGGGCAACGCGCAGGCGCAAGAGCACACCGTCACGAAGGTCGGCATCGTCGCCAAGCCGGCGCAATACGTGGGGAGCTGTCCGGCCAAGATCCGCTTCATCGCGACGATCTTCGTCAGCCGCCATCCCGTGAAAGTGCGCTATCAGTGGGAGCGCAGCGACGGCGCCAAGAGCCCGCCCGAGGAAGTCGAGATCACGAGCGCAGGCCGCGGCGTCGAAACGACGTGGACGCTCGGTGCGGGGCACGAACACAAGACGGTCTCCGAACGGCTGCACGTACTCGCACCGACCGGCATCAGTTCGGAATTCGCGACCGCAAGCGTTCAGTGCCGCTAATCCGCTCGCGTCGGTTCGACGCCGCAGGTTCGGCGCCACGAGCTCGATATCGCGAGTTCACAGCATCCGCAAATTCGGCGACCGCCGGGCGTACCGGGCGGTTTCACTGGCTGCCGCTCACGGCACGGTCAGGGCGATGATGGCCCGACACGCGCGGCACCGCCACGCTTGCGCACGATCAGCATCGCGATTTCGAGCGATTGCTCATAGTTGAGTCGCGGGTCGACCGTCGATTTGTAAGCGCGTGCGAGATCGCTCTCGGTGAGGTCACGCGCGCCACCGAGGCATTCGGTCACATCTTCGCCGGTCAGCTCGAGATGCACGCCGCCGAGACGCGTGCCACAGGCCGCGTGAATGTCGAAGGCGTGATCGAGTTCGGCGCGAATGTTCTCGAAACGTCGCGTCTTCACGCCATTGGCGAGCGTTTCGCCATTGCCGTGCATCGGGTCGCAGCACCAGAGCACGCGCTTGCCCTCGGCTTTCACGGCGTTGAGGTGCTGCGGCAGTTCGGCCTCGACCTTCGCCGCGCCCATGCGCGTGATCAGCGTGAGGCGGCCCGCCTCGTTGTCGGGATTAAGCGCGTCGATCGTGCGCAGCAGCTGGTCCGGTTTTACGCCTGGACCCAGCTTGAGCCCCATCGGATTGCGAATGCCGCGGCAATACTCGACGTGGGCACCGTCGAGTTGCGCGGTGCGCATGCCGATCCACGGAAAATGCGTCGAAAGATTGAACCAGCCCCAATGACGCGGCACCTGGCGGGTCACCGCCTGCTCGTAGTCGAGCAGCAGCGCTTCGTGCGAGGTATAGAAATCCACTTTGCTGTAGCTGCCGAGCGCTTCGCCCGCGAGCGTCTCCATGAAACGCACGGAGTCGCCGATCGCTTCGACCATGCGCTGATATTCCTCCTGCAGCGGCGAGTGCTTGACCCAGCCCAGGTCCCAATATTCCGGGTGATGCAGGTCGGCGAAGCCGCCGTCGATCAGTGCGCGGACGAAGTTCATCGTCAGCGCCGACTTCGAATGCGCCTCGATCAAGCGCTGCGGATCGGGTTCTCGCGCCACCGCGGTGAATTCCGGCGCGTTGACGATGTCGCCGCGATAGCACGGCAACGTCACGCCATCGCGCGTCTCGGTGTCTGCGGACCGTGGCTTCGCGTACTGGCCCGCGAAACGGCCGACGCGCACGACCGGCAGCTTGAGCCCATGCACGAGCACGAGGCTCATCTGCAAGAGCACCTTGAGCCGGTTCGAGATCAGCGGCGAATTGCAGTCGGAGAAGCTTTCGGCGCAGTCGCCGCCCTGCAGCAGGAAACAGCGGCCGTCTGCGGCGTCCGCCAGCTTGCGCTTGAGCGCGAGGACTTCCCACGAAGTGACGAGCGGCGGCAGCCCGCGCAGATCCGCAACGGCGCGGTCGAGCGCCGCGCGATCGGCGTAGACCGGCTGTTGCACGGCGGTTTTGTGCTTCCACGACTCGGGCGACCAGTCCTTGGCCTCGCGCACCGCAGATAGTGACCGTTCGCTCGCATTCATGGCTTGGATTGGCGCTCAATACCTCTCGAGAAAGGCATCATGCCACATCGATGCTGCACTGCAACCATGATCCGGCCCGGGTGGCCCGAGGAAACGTTCAGGCGCGACGGGCGCTGCTGCGGAAGCCCGCCCACACCGCGGCGACCCCGATGACGATGAACGCGACCAGCGTCCAGAACGGCATCGAGAGGCCGAGAAAGGTCCAGCTGATCTCGGCACAGTCCGCATGGCCCGTGAACGCCATCTTCAACACCTTGTTGATCGGGAAGTTTTCGACCATGTAGGTGAACCCCGGCGCGCATCCGGCCATCGGGTCGGGCGGCTGACTCTGTACCCAGAGGTGGTAGCCCGCGACGCCGGCGCCTGCAGCCGCTCCCAGCAGCACGAGCATCGCGTACGCCTTGCGACCGCCTGCGCGCGGCGCGTGCAGTGCGCCGATCAGGAAGAAGATGCCCATCGCAATGACCGCGATGCGCTGCAGAATGCACAGCGGGCACGGTTCGAGGCCGACGCCGAACTGCACGTAGTACGCGTAGGCGAGCAGCCCGACGCAGACAACGAAACCGAGAAAATATTGCGCGCGAAACGATCTGGTGAGTTTCATGTCACTCTACCTATGCCTCCGTGGGTTTCGGCGGGAATTGCTACAGGTTGAATTTTCCTGCGACGATGCCGAGGCACATTGAGACAGTATAAAACGCCCAAAGTGCCGTGGTTGCAGTCTCGACACGCTGGGACTCGCGTTCGCGGAACGCAAGCCAGAGAGAAATCGGGATCAGCATGTAGCGATGCTCGATCAACCAGAACGCCGCCAGCGCGACGAACGCGACCGGATAGAGCAACAATGCCGTGCGCGGCTGCAGACGGATGCCGGAGAGGCCGCAGGCGGCGACGACCGCGATCATGCCGAACATCGCCTTCAAGAGAATGTTCTGCTGCGTGAGCAAAATCAGGTAATTGTGCAGATAGGGCGGATCGGAAACCTGGTTGAATGGATGGTCGACCTTGAACAGCGTCCAGAAGGCGATGAATCCCGCCAGCGGCAACAGCACGAGCCAGGGCCGCGCGCGTACGTTCGCTGCAAAGTGCCTCAGGCCCAGAGCGACCTGCAGCGGCATGAGCAAGGCAAATACGACAAGGGCGAAATAGATGTTGCCGACGTGAGCAGACAAATCCGGATGGTTGCTGGCCTGCTCCTTCGACAGCGAGATGTGGCCGTTCCAGATCCAATAGGCGACGAACAAGGCAACGCCGATCAGGTAGGGCCAGACTCTGCGCAGAAGTCGGCCGATGTGGGGAATCTCGAGCTTGCCGTTCGGCCAGACCGCGATCGCGGAAAGCAGTGGCAGCCAGACGACGTTGGTCTGTCGCATCGCCATCGAAGCGATCATGAGCAGACCGGCCGTGCGATGTCGATCGCGTAGTGTTTCCGCAGTGGCGAGCAGCACGACGCCGAGCGACAAGACATCGGTGTACACGCGGAAATCGTAGGGAAAGAGTATCGGCAGCAGCGCGAACTGCAGGGCGGCGGCCGATGCGGGCCCTTCCCATGCGCACCGGCGAAGACGCCAGAACGCGAAGATCGTGAAAACACCGAACAGCCCGTTGAGCATGCGCGCTGCGCCGAGCGTGCGCAGGTCGGTGATCCAGAGGATGGCAGCTGCCAGCGCGTGATAACCCGGCAGCATCGTGAGGTAGTCTTCGGCCAGTCGAAACTCGCCGTGGTCGAACTTGTTGATCTGCCAGTAGTGGACGACTTCGTCGGGAACGACGACACAGGTACGGAAGATCAGCGCGAACGTGACATACAAAAAAGCAAATCCGGCCCAGAGGAGCCGGATTTGCGTCGTCTTCGAAATTGCGGACGGCAAGGCTACGACAAGTCGCTCGTGCAGATCGTATCGATCGCGATGGACGACCGGCGATCGACCGCTGCCACGAGTCTTACTCGGTCGTAGTCGCGTCGGTGCGCGGGCGATCGACGAGTTCGACGTACGCCATCGGCGCGTTGTCGCCGACGCGGTTGCCGCACTTGAGGATGCGCGTGTAGCCGCCCTTGCGCTCGCGGTAACGCGGGCCGAGTTCGACGAACAGCTTGCCGACCGCGACCTTGTCGCGCAGGCGCGCGAACGCGAGGCGGCGGTTGGCGACGGTGTCGACCTTCGCGAGCGTGATGAGCGGCTCGGCGACGCGACGCAGTTCCTTGGCCTTCGGCAGGGTCGTGCGGATCAGTTCCTGCTTGATGATCGACGCGGCCATGTTCTTGAACATCGCTTCGCGATGGCTCGAGGTGCGATTGAGTTTGCGACCCGATTTCAGGTGACGCATGGTGAATATTCCTTCTATCTGATTGTTATGAGAACCGGTCGATCTACGACCGGACCCCGCGGATGAATCCCGCTATTTTTTCGCGTCGGCGGAAACCCCGCCTCGGCCTTTTGTTGCAGAACCGGCCAATCGGCCGGTTCGGTGACGCTTTTCCTGCGCTATGCCCGAGCCGACTCAGCTCAGCTGCATGCCGTGCTGCAGACCCGACGGCGGCCAGTTCTCGAGCTTCATGCCGAGCGAAAGACCACGCGAGAACAGCACGTCCTTGATTTCCGTGAGCGACTTCTTGCCCAGGTTCGGCGTCTTCAGCAGCTCGACTTCGGTGCGCTGCACGAGGTCGCCGATGTAGTAGATGCTCTCGGCCTTGAGGCAGTTCGCCGAACGCACGGTGAGCTCGAGGTCGTCGATCGGACGCAGCAGGACGGGGTCGACGCCGGCCTTGTCGGTCTTCGTCGTCTCGCTCTCGCGGCGCGTGAAATCGCCGAACACGGTCAGCTGGTCCTGCAGGATCTCGGCGGCCTTGCGCACCGCTTCTTCCGCATCGATCGTGCCGTTCGTTTCGATATCGAGGATCAGCTTGTCGAGGTCGGTGCGCTGCTCGACGCGCGCGCTGTCGACTTCGTACGCCACGCGACGGACCGGGCAGAACGACGCATCGAGCTGCAGGCGGCCGATCGGACGGCTTTCCTCGTCGGGACGACGACGCACGGTGGCCGGCTGGTAGCCGACGCCGCGCGCGATCTTCAGGCGCATGTTCAGCGCGATGTCCTTCGTGAGGTGGCAGATCACATGATCGGGGTTGACGATTTCGACGTTGTGGTCGACCTTGATGTCGGCCGCGGTGACGACGCCCTTGCCCTTCTTCGAAAGGGTCAGCGTGGTCTCGTCGAGGTTGTGCATGCGGATCGCGACGTCCTTGAAGTTCAACAGCACTTCGATGACGTCTTCCTGCAGACCTTCGAGGGTCGTGTACTCGTGCAGCACGCCGTCGATCTCGACTTCCGTGATTGCCGCACCGGGGATGGACGACAGCAGGACGCGACGCAGGGCGTTACCGAGCGTGTGGCCAAAACCGCGCTCGAGCGGCTCGACCGAAACTTTGGCGCGATTCGCACCGACGTGTTCGACATGCAGACCGCGCGGGCGCAGGATGGTAGTAGGCGAATTTGCCATGAACTACGCTCTCCGAAATAAGAGGCTTGAGGGAGGAATTACTAAATTGTGCAAATGGGCGAATCTTCAACCCTTTGCGCACCGCCCGCGGATATCTCCGCGAGCGGCTAATATTTTTTACTTCGAGTACAACTCGACGATCAGGCTTTCGTTGATGTCGCTCGGCAGATCCGAACGTTCCGGCAGCGCCTTGAGCGTGCCCGCGAACTTGTTCGCATCGACTTCGAGCCAGCCCGGCGCCAGATCCATTTCCTGCGACAGCGTCAGCGCTTCCTTGATGCGGAGCTGGTTGCGCGACTTCTCGACGATCGTGACCACGTCGCCCGCCTTGACCGCGTAGGACGGCAGGTTAACCTTCTTGCCGTTGACTTCGATCGCCTTGTGCGCGACGAGCTGACGGGCCTGGGCACGCGTTACCGCGAAACCCATGCGATAGACGATGTTGTCGAGGCGGCTCTCGAGCATGCGCAGCAGGTTCTCGCCGGTATTGCCCTTCGTCGCAGCAGCCTTGACGTAGTAGTTGCTGAACTGGCGCTCAAGCAGGCCGTAAATGCGCTTGACCTTCTGCTTCTCGCGCAGCTGCACCGCGTAGTCCGAAAGGCGCGACTTCTTCGCGCCGCCAGCGCCATGCTGGCCGGGCTTCTGCTCGAGCTTGCACTTCGAGTCCAGCGCACGCGCCGGGCTCTTGAGACTGAGGTCTGCGCCTTCGCGACGAGCGAGCTTGCAGGTGGGACCGATGTAACGTGCCATGATATTTTTCTCTGCTTGATGAGTCCGGCCACGCGTGGCCGATTCGTTGATTTAGCGATCCACCGTAGTTTCAATCGGCGACCGCATCAGACTCTAGGTTTTAGACTCTGCGCTTCTTGGGCGGACGGCAGCCGTTGTGCGGAATCGGCGTGACGTCGATGATGTTGGTGACCTTCATGCCGAGCGCGTTGAGCGAGCGCACGGCGGATTCGCGACCCGGGCCTGGGCCCTTGATGCGCACTTCGAGCGTCTTGACGCCGTACTCCTGCGCCGCACGGCCGGCCTTCTCCGCCGCAACCTGCGCCGCGAACGGGGTCGACTTGCGCGAACCGCGGAAGCCAGCGCCGCCGGCGGTGGCCCACGACAGCGCGTTGCCCTGGCGGTCAGTGATCGTCACGACGGTGTTGTTGAACGAGGCCTGCACGTGCACGATGGCATCGGTGACGACGCGCTTGGCTTTCTTCTTGGTCTTGGCAGCGACCGGCTTATTCATGAGTCAGGTATTCCGCAAAACAAAAGGTTTAGGGGCGAGCTTGGTTGGCGTAGATCAGTTCTTCTTGATCGCGCGGCGCGGACCCTTGCGCGTGCGCGCATTGGTACGCGTGCGCTGACCGCGCACCGGCAGGCCACGGCGATGACGCAAGCCGCGGAACGTGCCGAGATCGATGAGGCGCTTGATGCTCATGCCGACTTCGCGGCGCAGGTCGCCTTCGACCGTGAATTTCTGTACTTCGTGGCGAAGCTTCTCGACTTCGGCCTCGGTCAACGACTTGATCTTGGTCGTCGGGTCAACGCCCGCCGAGACACAGACCTGCTTCGACCGCGCACGGCCGATACCGAAAATAGACTGCAGGCCGATCACGACATGCTTCTGGACCGGCAGGTTAACGCCTGCAATGCGCGCCATTCTTCTTTCTCCAAAATTCGATCGAAAAAGCGCCTAGCGGGCTTTTTCCGGTGCTTTCCCACGAAAAATCCGTAGGGAACTGTTAATTATAGCTGGTTTTTCCTGCCACCGGAAGCCTAACTGGGCTTCCGGCAACAGATTTTCAACAAATCGGGGCTTTTGCGACGGCAGCGGCTCAGCGCGAGCCACCACCGCGACCGTAACCCTTCATGTTCGCCTTCTTGAGCAGGCTTTCGTACTGGTGCGAGACCAGGTGGGCCTGCACCTGCGCCGTGAAGTCCATGACCACGACGACGACGATCAGCAGCGAGGTGCCACCGAAGTAGAACGGCACATGGAAGTACTGCTGCATGAACGTCGGCACGACGCAGACGAGCACGAGGTAGAGCGCGCCGGCGCCGGTCAGGCGGGTCAGCACGCCATCGATGTATTCGGCGGTCGACTTGCCCGGACGGATACCCGGAATGAGCGCACCCGACTTCTTGAGGTTCTCGGCCGTCTCGTTCGAATTGAACACGAGCGCGGTGTAGAAGAACGCGAAGACGATGATCAAGGCCGCGTACAGCAGCTCGTACAGCGGCTCGCCCGGTGCGAGCGCAGCGGTGATCTGCTGCAGCCAGCGGATGTCGGCGCCGTTGCTGAACCAGGACGATGCCGTCGCCGGGAACATGATCAGCGACGACGCGAAGATCGCCGGAATCACGCCCGACATGTTGAGCTTGAGCGGCAGGTGCGAACTCTGGTTCATGTACGCCTGGCCGCCACCCTGGCGACGCGCGTAATTGACCGTGATGCGGCGCTGTCCGCGTTCGACGAAGACGACGAACGCCGTCACCGCGAGCACGATCAGCAGCACGAGCAGTACCTTGACGAAGTTGAGCTCGCCGTTCTGTGCCATCTGCAACGTGCGCACCGTGGCGCTCGGCAGACCTGCGACGATGCCCGAGAAGATCAGCATCGAGATACCGTTGCCGATGCCGCGCTCCGTGATCTGCTCGCCGAGCCACATCAGGAACATGGTGCCGGCGGTCAGCGAAATCACAGCGGTGAACACGAAGCCCGGGCCCGGCGTGTAGACGACACCGGCCTGGTGGCCGAGCATCGTCGCGATGCTGAACGCCTGGAAGCCGGCGAGTCCGACCGTGCCGAAGCGCGTCCACTGGGTCAGCTTGCGCCGTCCCGACTCGCCTTCCTTGCGCAGCGCCTGCCACGACGGGATCACCGACGCGAACATCTGCACGATGATCGACGCCGAGATGTACGGCACGACGCCCAACGCGAACAGCGAGAAGCGCGCGAGGGCGCCGCCCGAGAACATGTTGAACATGTCGATCAGGCCGCCGCCCTGCTGTTCAATCAGCTTCGTCATCTGCTCGGAGTTCACCCCGGGGACCGGAATGAACGAGCCAAGGCGATAGACGAACAGCGCGCCGATCAGGAACAGGATGCGCTGCTTGAGCTCGGTCAGTTTGCCGAGGCCTGCGAGCATGCTGGCTTGGGAAGCCGCCATCTTTACTCCACGCTGCCGCCGGCGGCGAGGATCGCCGCCTTGGCGCCCGCGGTGACGGCAACGCCCTTCAGCTTGACCGCACGCGTGATTTCGCCCTTCTTGACGATCTTCGCACGCTCGGCGCGCGTCTCGACGAGACCGGCAGCCTTGAGCGCGGCGAAGTCGACGACGTCCGCCTTCACGGTCTCGAGCTTGTACAGCAGAACTTCGGAGACTTCATGGGCGACGCGCGAGCGGAAGCCCACCTTCGGCAGGCGACGCTGCAGCGGCATCTGGCCGCCTTCGAAACCCGGCTTGACCTTGCCCTTGCCGGTGCGCGCGAACTGACCCTTGTGGCCGCGGCCCGCGGTCTTGCCGAGACCCGAACCGATGCCACGACCGACACGTACGCGTTCTTTACGCGCACCCTTGGCTGGCTTGAGTGTATTGAGACGCATGGTTCACATCCAAATTGGTGTTGTTACTGAGAATCCAAGACCCTACAGACCGGAAAGACGCGAAGCGCCTTTCCATTGCAGCTTAGCCTTCGATCCGGACCAGATAGTTGACCTTGTTGACGAGGCCACGCACCTGCGGGCTGTCTTTCAGCTCGCGCACGTCGTTGAGCTTGTTGAGGCCCAGCGCCTTGACACTCAGACGATGACGCGCCTGGCAGCTGTTCATGCTCTTGTACAGACGAACGCGGATCGTGCCCGCTTCGCTTTTCTTAGCCTTGGCCATAACCGCTCACCTCTTCGACTTTCTTGCCACGCTTGGCGGCGATGCGCTCCGGCGTCGCCATTGCTTCGAGACCCTTGATCGTCGCGCGCACGAGATTGATCGGATTGCGCGAACCCTGGGCCTTCGCGAGAACGTTCTTGACGCCGACCACTTCGAGCACCGCACGCATCGCGCCGCCGGCGATGACGCCGGTACCTTCGGACGCCGGCTGCATGTAGACACGCGCCGCGCCGTGGTTGGCCTTCACGGCATGCCACAGCGTGCCGTTGTTGAGCTTGATGCTCGTCATGCCGCGACGTGCGCGTTCCATTGCCTTCGAGATAGCGACCGGCACTTCGCGCGCCTTGCCGTAACCGAAACCGACCTTGCCGTCGCCGTCGCCGACCACGGTCAGCGCGGTGAAGCTCATCTGCCTGCCGCCCTTGACCGTCTTGGCCACGCGGTTGACGGCGATG